>Ga0310694_10000136_pt1 | contig 110221 bp, 80 predicted proteins | sample 174DNAGHGhighgp2_FD_203884 | JGI IMG/M metagenome (GOLD analysis project Ga0310694, IMG submission 203884) | Sheep rumen microbial communities from Palmerston North, Manawatu-Wanganui, New Zealand - 1742 DNA GHGhigh gp2 (v2) (version 2) | ecosystem: Host-associated > Mammals > Digestive system...
AAACCGTCGTAGAGTTGTGCTTAAAATAGATTGGAGAACAATTTATGAGTAAGAAGAAACCCGAAAAGTACGTGCTTCCCCGTCACCGTTTTTGGTTCGGATTCGTCCGTCCTTTGGTGAGATCGCTTTGCCGCACGAAGTGGCATTATAAACGGACCTTTAAATACGATCTGAAACACAGCGGCCCCGTTTTCATCATCTCCAACCACCAAACGAATTTAGATCCGATTCTCATCGCCAGCCATTTCAATCGCCCGATCTATTTTGTTGCGACCGACAATGTCGTCGCCAGCAAAGGCGTTGGCCGCCTCTTGACCCATTGCTTTGCCCCGATTCCCAAAAAGAAGGGCGCGACCGATATCCAGACCGCCGCGAAGATGTATCAGATTATCCGAGAAGGCGGTTCGGTCGGCGTTTTCCTTGAAGGAAACCGCACCTACGCCGAATTCCAATACTGGGTTAGCCCGAGCTTCCTCCGTTTTGTTCGCCAGACGAAGATCAAAGTCCTTCTCTTCGCTTTCCATGGCGGAACCGGATCGATGCCGCGTTGGGGCCACAAACCGCGCCGCGGGCCGTTCTATGGCGAAATCGCCAAAGAGATTTCTTACGAAGAATATAGCCAGTGGAGCGACGAGGAATTCCTCAAGGTCATCATGGATAACATCCGCGTTTTCGACAGCGAATCGGGCGAGAAATTCGTCAGCCCCATGAGCGCGGAGTACTTGGAAAAATTCCTCTTCGTCTGCCCCGTCTGCGGTAAGAAAGATCAACTTCGTTCCAAAGGAACGCATTTATACTGCAATGCCTGCGGACTCGATGTCGAATATGGTGAAGACCTTCATTTCCATTCCGAGAATCCAAACTTCAAATTCAGCATCTTGAATGACTGGTATCAGTATTCTCGCGAATGGGTGAAGAACTACGAACCCGAAGAAATCATCTTCGAAGACGAAGGCACCCTCCTCCAATATCGTTATCACGAAAAGAAGCAGACTTTGTATGAAGGGAAAGCCGTTTTAACACCGACAGAATTCCGATTTGGGAAGCGCGTTATCCGCGTTTCCTCCATCACGTCCGCCAGTCCGTTCTCCGGCGGCAAACTGATCTTCTCCGATGGGGAGAAAGATTACATCTTTGTCGGTCACGAACGGTTCAACCCAGTCAAGTACGTGATGATGTTCCATCGCCTATCGCCGTCCTTCGATAAGAATGACCATTACTTCTCGTTGACAGATTCCGAAGAATAAACGCTGTAAAAATCAGCGTTTTCTTTTAAGAATTGATTGAAATTTCCAGCGTAGGGGCACACTCTTTTCGCGTATGTTGTTTGGGAAATACATCAACAAATACTATCTCAAGTACCTTGCGTTCTTCCTGATCGGCATCGCGGCTTTGGTCGCGGTGGACTATGTCCAAACATACATCCCTAAGTTCTTGGGGCAAATCATCGACGAGGACAATCAGCTGATCGCGAACATGGATGAGCTTTGGAAGATCATCGGCGGTATTTTGATTTGCGCCGCGATCATGTTCGCCGGACGCATCATTTGGCGTCTGACCATCTTCCGCGCCAGCGGTGGTATTTCGGCCGGACTTCGTCATCAGATGTTCACTAAAGCGGAACAGCTGCCGACCGGCTATTATCACGAGAATAAAGTCGGCAACATCATGAACTGGTTTACCAACGACGTGGATGAAATCCACGAGTTCTTTGGTTGGGGAACGATCATGATGGTGGATGCCTTGTTCCTTTCCGTCATCGTCATCATCTCGATGATTCGTCTGGATCCTTGGATGACTTTGATTGCCGCCGTCCCCATTCTCCTCATTATCGTGTGGGGCGCGCTCGTGGAAAAATTTATGGCGTTGCGGTGGGAGAACCGCCAGGCCGAATTCGACAAACTCTATGACTTCGCCCAAGAGAATTTCACTGGGATTCGGGTCATCAAGGCCTTCGTCAAACAGAACCAGGAAATCCACGCTTTTGCGAAGATTGCCCGCAAAAATAAAGACGTTAATGTCGGTTTTGCGAGATTATCCGTAATTTTCGACGTCATTATCGAGTTGATTCTCATCTTCGAAGTCGCTTTCGTTTTGGGCTTTGGCGGATGGTTCGTCTATGCGGCCGCCACCAGCACGCCCATCACCATTTTCGGCCATGAGATTAACCTTACCATCGGCCAGCTCATTCAGTTTGTCGGTTATATCGATTTGATCGTTTGGCCGATGATCGCCTTGGGCCAAGTCGTCACGATGCGTTCCCGCGCCAAGGGTTCGTTACGTCGTATCAGCGCTTTCCTCGACACCCCGGTGGTGGTGCAAAGCCCCAAAGACGCCATTGTCTTAAAAGATGTAAAGGGCGAGATTCGCTTCTCCGATTTCAGTTTTACCTATCCGAGCTCGAAGATTTCCTCGCTTGATAATGTTTCTCTTACCATCAAGCCGGGCGAAACGATTGGCATCGTTGGCAAAATTGGCTCAGGCAAAACCACTTTGGTCAATTCGTTGCTTCGTCTTTATAACGTTGAGGAAGGAACAATCTTTGTCGACGGCGTCGACATCATGAAATGCGACATCGCCTCTTTGCGTGACCAAATCGCGTACGCGCCTCAGGACAATTTCTTGTTCAGCGACAAGATTGAAAACAACATCGCCTTCTCGTCGGACCAAGTTGACAATGACAAAGTCATTGAATCAGCAAAGTTCGCGGATGTGCACGATAACGTCGTCGAATTCCCGAACGGATACGAAACCGTTTCCGGCGAACGCGGCGTAACGCTCTCCGGTGGCCAAAAACAGAGAATCTCGATCGCGAGAGCCCATTACAAGAACGCCCCGATTCTCATTTTGGATGACTCCGTTTCGGCCGTTGACTTAAAGACGGAAGAAACGATTCTTCATAACATCGCCACCGAACGAAAAGGAAAGACGACCATTGTCGTCGCTTCCCGTGTTTCGACGGTGATGCATATGGATCGCGTTTTGGTGATGGACCAAGGGAAGGTGGCCGCATTCGGTTCCCACGAAGAACTGATGAAGACCTCTGAACTCTATCAGAGAATGGTCTATCTTCAGAAGCTTGAAAGCGAAGTGGAAGGAGGTGGTCGTCATGAATGACGAAATGGAAAGACTCCGTGGCGACCGGAAGATGAAAGCCTCCGAAATCCTCCGTCACAGTTGGCCTTATATCAAACAAGAGAAGTGGGCCATCGTCCTTTCCTTGTTCCTCATCGCCGTCGGCGTTGCCCTTGGCATTGTTTTGCCGTTATTCACCAGTCGCTTCGTCGATTTGTTGAAGAATCACATCGACAGCACCCCATTACGCATGGTCATTGGCATCGTCGCTGGCTATGCCGGCCTTGGCGTGGCCGAACAAGTCGTTTTGTATTTCCAATCGATGATCCTCACAAAAGCCGGTGAACGCATCGTTTATCGCATGAGAACCGAGGTCTTCACCCACATCGAGAATATGTCGCAGAACCAATTCAACGGCATGCCGGTTGGGTCATTGGTTACCAGGGTGGCGAATTATACCGCCGCGGTATCCAACCTCTTCACCAGCGTTCTCGTCCATTTGATCTCCGACTTCCTGACCGCGGTTTCCGTCTTGGTCATCATGATGGTCATCTCCATAAAGCTTTCAGCCTTCTTATTGATCTTCGCTTTGGTCGCGGGCGTTGTCTCATTCATCTTTGGCCGCATCGTCGGCAAGATCTTCCGCGAAGAACGCCGCAACATTTCTGACCTCAACGCCTTCTTAAGCGAGAACCTTTCCGGTATGAAGATCACCCAAATCTTCAACCAGGAAAAACGCAAAGAAGCCGAGTTCAATGTAAAGAACGAGAATATCCGCAGGACCCACTATAAAGTGGTTATCGCCTTCGCGTTATATCGGCCGTTCATCAGTCTGCTTTACTTCGGCGCGATCGCCGTCACCTTTGGTGTTGGCTTGAAACTCGCTTTGGGTGCCGCCGAAATCGTCGCCTTCTATCTCTATCTGTCTCGATTCTTCAACCCGATTCAGAACATCGCCGACCAGTTGAACCATATCCAACGTGCCGTCACCGCGGCCGAAAGACTATACAGTCTTATGGAAGTGGAACCCGAAGTGGTGGACAAACCCGACGCGATTGAAATCGACCACTTCGAAGGATCGATTGAATTCAAGGACGTTTGGTTCGCTTACGAAGGTGAGAACTGGATTCTCAAGGACGTTTCTTTCAAGATCGAACCGAAACAAACCGTTGCCTTTGTTGGAGCCACCGGCGCTGGCAAAACAACCATATTGAGCCTGATATGTAGGAATTATGAGATCCAAAAAGGACAAATCCTCATCGATGGCATCGATATCTCAAACATCAAGATCAACTCACTCCGCAAAGCCATCGGCCAGATGCTGCAGGATGTCTTCCTGTTCTCGGGCACGATCAAAACGAACATTACCTTGCATGACGAATCGTTCTCTGATGAAGAAGTCAAAGAGGCTTGCGATTATGTGAATGCTTCGCATTTCATCGATCAGTTGCCTAACGGACTCCAAGAAGAAGTCATCGAAAGAGGCGAGAATTTCTCCGCCGGTCAACGGCAGTTGCTTTCGTTCGCCCGAACCATCTTGCACAAACCGCAGATCCTCATCCTTGATGAGGCGACCGCGAACATCGACACCGAAACCGAACTCCTCATTCAGGATTCCTTGGAACGGATCAAGAACATTGGAACCATGTTGGTTGTCGCCCATCGTTTGTCAACCATCCAACACGCGGACAATATCATCGTTCTCCAGAACGGCCAGATTTTAGAACAAGGCAATCACCAAGAACTATTGCGCAAACGCGGACAATATTACAAGTTATACGAGCTCCAGTACGCGGACCAAGAAGAAAGTTAACAGCCTCTTAATATTTAGTTAATAAATATAAAGGTATTTTTAAAAACATTAGCATTTATCGGAATTTCTTCCGCTTTTTTGTTAACCGGATATAATGCTAGTATGGGAACGAAAAAGCCATCGATTTATGACATCGCTGAAGCCGTTGGGGTTTCACCCGCCGCGGTTTCCTATGTCATTCATGGAAAAAACAAAGTCTCTCCGGCGACCCGTCAGCGTATTTTGGATGCGATGGAAAAAATGGGTTACACCATCGATAGAGCCGCCGCATCTTTGTCAACGGGGAAGAGCGCTTTGGTCGGCGTTTGTTTCCCGCTTCGCTCTCAATTCGAAGTCTTCTCGGACAACCCCTTCTACAGCGAATTCCTCGCCGCTTTCTCCAAAGAGGCAGCCGACCACGGCTATGATGTGGTGGTGGGTTACGTCCAATCCCCAGACACCTTCGAGAAATGGATGCTTTCCCGCCGACTCGACGGCGTCGTCGTGTTTGGCTTATATTCGCCGGAGATCTTCAAAATCATCCGTCGTCACCATATTCCGTTCGTGCTCAGCGACACTTATGAGAACCTGACTGATTGCAGCGTCGTTCGCGTCGCAGACGAAGAGGGCGGCTATCTGGCAGCGAGATATCTGCTCGACCAGAATCTGCACAAAATCGCCTTTGTGGGTGGCCAACTCAGCGAATCCAAAGTGGATGCCTATCGGTTTGGGGGCATGAAGCGCGCCCTCGCTGAGGAGAATTTGGAACCGGCGTATGCGCTTGAAACGCGGACGACCTTCGATGGTGGTTATGAAGCCGCCGAGGAAATTTATAAGAATCTCGGAAAGATCGATGCCGTTTTCTGTGGTTCGGACATCGTCGCCATCGGTTTGATGCGCCGCCTTCAAGAGCTTGGCGTCTCCATTCCGGACGACATTTCGGTGATTGGATTCGACAACCTCCAAGCCGCCACCTACGTATATCCGGCCTTAACAACCATCGCTCAAGACATCTCTGCCAAAGGCCAGTTTGCCGCTGACAGCATCTTCCATTTGATTGAAGATCCATCTGCGCCCAAAGAGATCCATATACTCCGTCCGAGCCTCGTCATCCGGAATTCGGTCCAGCGCAAGAATTAATTTGTAAGCCCTTTCAATTTGATAAAACAATAACATTTTTTTACAAATACATTGTATTTGTTATTTGCATATGGTTTATCGGTTAACAAAAAGTCCTTTTCGCAAAGTGCTTTCGTGCGCATAATAGATGTATACATGAGGTCACTTTATGATCAGTAAACGGTTTCAAGCGTTACTCGGATCCGTTTTTCTCTTCGCGCTCGCGCTGAGCGGATGCGGCGGAGAAGAAGGTGGATCCTCCGATTCGACACCGTCCCCGGAAACGGTGGAACGGGACCCCGACAACTTTATCGTTCCAACGAACACGATGACTCAAACCCGCGTTCGGCTCTACGAAGGGCCGGAGCTCATGCAATCTTCGGAAACGGTTTCCGTCTCCGTGAATGACGAAGAGGTATTCGTCTATGAAACCTTGGTCAATCACGGACGCGTCTTCTCTTGGAACGCACCAAAGACGACTACCCAAGCGGTCATTTTCGATTTCGAAGGCATCGTGAACATCGACATCGCCATCAGTGGGTTAGAAGGAGCGATCACTTCCGCGGTCCTTCGCCCGACGGCCTATGCCATTCCGATCACCGTCTCTGGCAATAACATGCATTTCCAGCTTCGTGAGCCCGGAAACTACGTGGTTGAATACAACGACGATCCGACGACCGCCATCCACATTTTCGCCAACCCCTATGACGAGAACGTGAATGAATGGGCGACTCGCGACGACGTCATCTACGTTGGCCCCGGCATTTATAATGCTGGCGCCTTCCCCATCAGCAACAATACGACCATCTACTTGGCCGGCGGAGCCTATGTTTACGGACAATTCTCCGCCGAAGGCGTATCCAACGTCACCATCAAGGGGCGCGGCATCGTTTCCGGCTCGATTTATTCCCGCCAAAACGCGAACGAATACAAGATTCCTGTCGTCATGCGTTCCGTCACCAACCTGACCATCGAAGATGTTGCTTTCTTCGACCCGGCCGGTTGGGCCCTCCATCTTTGGAAGTGTGAGAACGTCACCGTCAAGAACGTGAAAATCATCACCGCCCGTTCCAATGGCGATGGCATTTCGGTGCAGAGTTGCTCCAATGTTGAAGTCATCGGCGGATACGTCCGTTCTTGGGATGATTCCCTCGTTGTCAAAAACGCCGACCTCGGCAGCACCAACCATGTTCATATTCACGACGTCGTCGTGTGGACCGATTTGGCCCAGTCGATGGAAGTCGGTTATGAGACCTATGGTCCGACGATGAACGACATCAAATTCGAGAACATCACCGTCATTCACAACTTCCATAAAGCCGTCATCTCGATGCATAATTGCGACCAAGCAGTCATCACCAATGTCGTCTACAAAAACATCACCGTCGAAGACGGTCAGATGCTCGGCGACAACCGGACCGATGGCGAGAACGACTTCTTAATCGACTTCACGATCGCCTTCAACCAAGAATGGACAAAGTCCGGCGGAAAGCGTGGCGCGATCAATGGCGTTACGATCGAAAACGTCAAAGTCCAATCCATGGCGGACACCGTCGTCGCCCGCATCCTCGGCGATGAAGAGGGCACCGATGTTCAGAACGTCACCATCAAGGGTTTGGAAATCGAAGGCAAAGCCATCAATTCCGCCGCTGACCTCGGTCTGATCACCAACGACCACGTCAAGAACGTCAGCTTTGAAAGAATGAGCAAAGTGACCGGCGCGGTCATCACCCTCCCATATGATTTGCGTGCGGCCGAAGCGCTCGAAAATAGCAGCACGGAATTCATGCACACCAAAGAAGGCCAAGAAGGCCTTGAAGTGCCGCCGTTCGCCTTCTATAGAGGCGACGCCCCATTCATCGGCGTGAAAGCCTCTCCGATGGGTACTATCGTCACCAGCCACGGCGCCGGCACGAAGACAACCACCCCGGCCGATGATGGATCCGGTTCGTTTGTGAACGGCGAAGCCACCGGCGCGAAAGCCCACGATGGCGATCCGACGACTTTCTATGAAACCGCCGATTGGAAAAACGAAGCGGACGAATTCGCCGCTTGGACGATGGATTTCGAGACCCCGACCAACATCGGCGTCATCCGCATCGTCGGCGACCCCGCGAACACCTGTTCTTATGAGTTCTCGCTGCAAGTGTGGGCGCGCCGCTACAAACAGGACGGCACGATGAATGATAAATTCACCCGCTTGCTTACCACGAAGTCCTATGAAATGACTCCGGCCTCGGGCAACCTTATCGATATCAATCTGCCGACCCAAGATTTCGGCGGTTTGCAGCTTCGCCTCTGCCGCGGTACCGGATTATCGGCCCCGAAGCATTATCGGATCGCCGAAATCGAATTCTATCCGCCTTCTCTTACCTTTGGTAAGGCGGTTGTCGATGCCTCCGAACACAACGACGTCTACCCCGTTGGCAAACTCGTCGATGGCGATCCGACCGGCACCTCTTACTACGAATCCAAAGGGCTTCCCGCCCATGTCGTCATCGATTTGGAAGACGTCTACCATCTGACCAAAATCGTCCTTTGCCTGCCGCCGGTTCTCACCTGGTCGGCCCGCACCCAAAACATCGAGATCCTCGGATCCGATTCCCGTTTGGCTTACTCCTCCAGCACCGAATTCGTCACGGCGGTGGAAGCCACTGATTATCTCTTCGATCCAATTGCGGGCAACCGCGTCCTCATTGATGTCGACATGAGTTGCCGCTACTTAAAATTGGTGATTCGTTCCAATGACAACGTCGGTGGGTATGGCGCCCAGTTATCCGAAGTTAGTGCCTATGGAACTAAATAATTCATGTTTATACAAAGAAAGGAGAAAAGCATGAAGAAAAAACAACTTGCTTGGGCGGTACTGCCTCTTGCGGCACTGTTTGTGCTCGCATCATGCGGTACGTCGGACACGTCTTCAGTCCCCGACACGACTTCAGACGTGACTTCCGTCATCCCGTCCAGCGACCCCCTTCCGCCCTCCACCAGTGAGCCGGAAGGCCACACCCAGGTCATCGGCAGCTTCAACCGCACAGCCGCCGAAGGCGAAGGTACCCGTGAATTCGATGACCGTTTTGACATCGAAGTCGAAGACTTCAGTGGCGAAACGATCGAAGGTACCACCAATGGCGAACGTCACAATGGCAAACTCCGCGCCATCGTCGACAACCTCTCGCCGAACTATCAGGACAGCACCGATGGTGCGATCTACAAGGCGGCTTCCGGCACCTACGAAGCGATGAACTTCGGCGCCAATGGCATCGGTTTCCGCATCCGCGTTGCGAAGGGAAGCGTTAAGCTCTCTGACCTCCAGTTGGAACTCCGTGGCGGCGATCTTTATCAGACCTATAAGATCAACCTGGCCGACGCCGTCACCGGCGATGGGGAAAAGAACCCCGAACTCACCGGCGAATTCCAGGACATCGTCATCAACCCGGGCCAGACCATCGATGATGAATCGACCACTTATCTCAATCTCGATGGCACCGCCTCCGAGGTCCGCGTCCTTGGCATGATTCTCGGTTTCCACCTCTCCGCTTGCAGCGAAGAAGTCTCCGGCATCATCGAAATCGACGATGTTTTCACCTTTGTCGGTTCCACCCGCACCGTTCTCGACGACTTCAACCGCGATGTGTTGAACAGAGTCCCGAATGCCTGGTGGGGCGGCAGTGATTCCGCCGACAGCATCTTGGTCCGTCGCGGCGTCACCCTCAAAGACAAGAACTACACCTCTCCGGATCTCACCCTTGCCCCGCTTCCGGCCGACACCTCGGTCGTCCTCGACCTTCTTGGCGACACCAGCGGTGCCAAAGTGGAATCCCTCGATGCCGCCGGCGAAGTCATCGAATCGGTCGATTGGTCCGCTTTGACCGCCGTTCATGGCACCCAAATCAAGGCGAAAGCCGCCGTCAATGGCGCTTATAGCCACCTCGCGGTCGCCCTCTCTCAGTTCCCGACCGCGCATTATCTCCGTTTGAGCTCGACCACCGAACTCGAACTCAGCCGTGTCTTCCTGACCTCGTTCGAAGAACCGAACCTCAGTCTCGAATATCCGCGCATCGACACCGCTCACGCCGTTGTCTTCGACAACTTCAACCGCACGATTGCCAGTCTTGATGCTGACTGGGATAAATCCGCTCAGCTTCAAGCGAATATCAATGCTGGCATCAATGGCCTTGTCTCCTATGCCATGGGTGATCAAATCAGCACCGATGGTGATGTTCTCCACATCCCGGCCGCCGATAACTATGCCGAAGTGACCATTGGTTCTTCGCACTTCAAGGCCGGCATGAAGTACATCGTCTTCTCCATGAAGGGCGCTGACCTCAACCTCTTCCGCTTCAGCTTTAATGGCACTGACTTTGTTTATTTCAATGCCGGTTTGGCCGCCGAAGGCGTCAAAGGCTATGGCGATCAGGCCTTCCCGAGCCCCTACGTCCAAGAAGACGGCTTCACTTGGTATGTCTTCGATCTTGAACAGAACCACGTGACCGCCGGCGATCTTATCAACCTCTACTACACCGGCGCCGGAGCAATCGAAATCGATTCGATCTTCTTCGCATATGAAGGCCGCCCGGTCACTGACATGGAGTCCTATACCTTCAAAGATTGCAAAGATTTGGATCTCTCCACCTATCACTGGTGCCACGCAATCGATGATTTCGATTACAGCTACTATGGCATCGGAGTCGTTGGTGATGGCACCGCGACCTTCGATTCCTTCCGTGTTGAATACAATGGCGAGACCCTTTGGGCCAACAATGGCGGCCTCGTCGGCTTCCTCGAAGACGGCACCCCGTTAAAGGCCGGCCTTGTGATCCCGACCACCGACACCTGCCTTTGGATCGACATGCTCGCCAGCGGCTACACGATGGCCGAAGGCCAGTCCGCTCATCTCCACGTTGGTGGTGAAGACTTCAGCGGCACCGCGACCGTCTTCGCTCTCTCCTGTGGCGAACCGATGGTCATGGGTGTGGAATTGGGCGGCGAAGCCGTTACCATCCCGGCCAACACCTACACCTATCTTGGTGGCGTCAACCTTCAGTTCACCCCGGAAATGGTCATGGTCAGCTTGGTTGGCGATGGCGTTCTCACTTTCGAAAGCTTCCGCATCGAAAACAATGGGCAGACCATTTTTGCCAATAACGGTTTGGTTATGCAGAACCTCGACACCGGCGCGACCATCGCTCCGAGCGACGTGATTCCGACCACCGGCATCACCGCCATGATCGTTCCTTCTCTCTCCGGTTGGACTCCGGCCGCCGGCATGCTCCACTTCCACTATGGTGGTTGGGGACACGATACCGAAGGCACCATCCAAATCGCTTCGGTCGCCTACGCTTCCAGCGTTATGCCGTACGATCTTGCGATCTCTCAGTTCTCTGAGTAAACCCACATCATATTCATTCCCCAGAGGGGCCAACCGCGCCCCTCTGGGATCCCTTGTTGGAGGATTTTGTTATGAAATTACAGACAAAAACGATGTTCACTGCCATCTTGCTGGCGGCTTCCGTGTTAAGCGGCTGCGGCGGAGATAGCGACAAGATTGTGTTGAAAATCGGCTTTTGGCCGGAATCGAGCGACACCCAAGATGTGGCCATGTACCGTCAATGGGCGGATCGCTTCGTCGAGGATTATCCCCAATATGAGATCAAAGGGATGCCTTACACCTACAGCACCGAAACCGTTGGTCAGAAATACACCAACGGCCAGCTGCCAGATGTTTGGCAAACCTGGTTCACCGAACCATCCAAACTGATGAGCAAAAACATCATCCGCCCCATCACCAGCCATCTCCACGCGCTCGGTTGGGACGATAAGATGGATGACGAAATGCGGTCATCCCTTACCTTCAATGGTGAGATTTATGGTGTCCCGAGAGACGGCTATGGCTTAGGCCTTCTTATCAATAAGAAAATCCTTGGCGACAATGGTTTGCTCCCCGAAATCAATGGCGAGTATTCCATCTTCAATGAGGATGGCAGCCCGGCCTATCCGCAGACATTCACCGAAATCATGGAAATGTCCGAAACGATCATTGACCAAGACAACGCCAAAGGCTTCTTGATGTATTCCGCCGACAAGAATGGCGGCTGGGTCTTCTCGAATCTCGCTTGGAACTATGGCGCCGTCCTCGAAAGCGAAGTCGCCGGCAAATGGACCGCCAGTTTGGACCACGCCGGTGCCATCAGCGCCCTCGAATGGATCAAAGAGATGAAGGTGAATGGCTATCTCCAAGACACCGTCGCCTGCGTCTATAACGATTGGTATTCCAACATCGGCGAGAGAGTCGCGATGGCGGTCGTTGGCAGCGACGTCCTCCAAAACGCCAAATTACTCGGAAATGTATCGATGGACGACCTCGCCTTCGTTCCGATGCCGACCGGGGACGGCACCCATCATTATTCCCTTTACGGTGGCACCCCATTCGTCTTCACCAAGAACATTTCCGATGAGAAAGTCGAAGGCATCCTTCGTTTCTTCTCCTATATCGGCCGTTCGCCCGAAACGACGGAAAAGAACATCCTTGCTAAGCAAGAAGGCTATGCCGTCGCCGAAAGAAAGGGTCAGCCGATCCTTCCGTCGATCATGCCGTGGAAAGATCCTGAATTCCTTGCCGAAGCGAAGCGCCTCGAAAGCGAGCACGTCAACGTCAACATGACGGACTACGCCCCGTTCTTCGATAGCATCAGCATCAACAAGCACGCCGAAGTGCCTTATAACGCGCAGGACATGTACGAGGCCCTCGACGTCGCCATCCAAAGCGTGTTCACCCAGAAAGAGACCGCGAATTGCCGCGCGTTATTGACCACGGCTTCCTCCACCCTCCAAGCAAAATTGGACGCCGGCGTTAACGCCTAGATGAAATGAGACAAAAAGTTCCGCACCGCAAAAAGAGCCTGAAATCGCGGCTGAAGAAAAATCTCTTCGGCTGGGCTTTCATCATCATTCCGTTGATTCTTTTCGGGCTCTATGTCTGGTACCCAATGGGTCGGAACCTTGTTCTCAGTTTCCAAAAAGACTATTTCGATTCGACCTTCGTCGGATTTGATAACTACATCGCCATTTTCCATGACCCGGTTTTCGCCAAGGCCTTAAAAAATACCTTCCTTTATATCCTTTGGTCGTTGGTCATCGGCTATTTGGTGCCGGTTATTCTCGGCTTCTTGCTGTCCGAGGTTTTCCATGCCAAAGGCGCGTTCCGCGTCATCTTATATCTCCCCTGCATGATCAGCGGCATCGCGGTGGTGTTCCTCTTCTCAACGATGTATGGCGACACCAGTACCGATTTATTCAACGTCATCGGTTCCTGGTTCGGCGCGGATACCCAACCGTGGAAGGGGAATGTGCATTTGATCATTCCTCTCATCGTTTTGGCGATGACCTGGCGCGGCGCCGGATCGACCTCCCTCATTTACTTGTCCGCTTTCCAGTCCATCGATGACACGATGTACGAAGCCGCCCGCATGGACGGCGCGTCTGTCTGGCAGAGATTCTGGCGGCTGACCGTTCCGGCGTTGAAAGGCACCTTATTGACCTTATTTGTCTTGCAGATCATCTCGGTGTTCCAAGTGTTCTATGAGCCCTTGGTCATCGGCCCGAAAGGAGGACCTCTGTCCTCATCCATGTCCTTACAGCTTTTGAGCTACTTATACGCCTTTGAGGACTTTGAGCACGGCAAATCGGCGGCCACGGCGATCATCTTGGTATTGATTATCGTTGTCTTCACCTTCCTTTACCGTTTTGTCCAAATGCTTTTGGATCCGATGCGCGGCAAGAAGGGGGAACGCAGAAGATGAGAAAGACCCGGACCCCCAAGCGCGTGTTCATGCGCTTCAAAGATAAGCGCGGCGGCTTCCTGAACTTCGCCGATTACCGCAATCCCGCCAACAAAGTTGGTTATGTGTTCATCATCGTCATTTTGTTGTTCTTCTGCTTCGTCGCGCTCTTCCCGATCGTCTTCCTCTTCGCCTCTTCGATGAAGAGCGTCGAAGAAATCAACTCCAGCACCTATACTTTCTGGCCTCAGGTCTGGGATTGGGAAAAGATCAGCCGGCTTTGGGAACGGTTCGATTTCGGCCGTTATTACCTGAACACTCTCGTCTATGTCGTCGGTGCGGTGGTTTGCGCGGTCGTCTTCAATAGCCTCATGGCATATGGCGTCGCTGTCATTAAGCCGCGTGGGCACAAAATCATCAACACCCTCATTTTCTTGGGTTATATGGTTCCGACGATTCTGAACATATTCCCGTTGCTCCAAGAGATTCGGGCTTTTGGGTTCCTCGATCCGGATCACCAATCCTATCTGACCTTCTTGCCCTTGTGGCTTGGCTTTGGCGCGAACGCCTACTATTACATGCTGTTCCGCGACTATTTCAGCCGCCTCCCGAAATCCTTGATTGAGGCCGCCGAAATGGACGGTGCTTCGCAGTGGCAGATTTTCACCCGAGTGATTCTTCCTTTATCGCGCCCGATCATCGGCATCGTCGCCATCTTCTCAATGACGGCATCTTATAGCGACTTCTTGCTGCCTTACTGCGTCTTACAAAGCGAGAAACACCAAACCATCGTCGTTGGCATCTATAACATTTCCAATATCAATCCGCCGCTTCAGACCCCGGATTTCCTATTGTTGATTCTCTTATCCATCATCCCGCAGATCATTATCTTCCTCATCTTCCAGCGGCAGATCATGAACGCGGGCGCCGGAAAAGGGAGCAAGGAGTGATTTATGGCAAAAGTCGCGACCCGTTACTTAGAAACCCATCCTACGAAACTGATCGAAAAGGGATTTCACCCCGATCGTAACATGGTTTCCGAATCCCTTTTCGCCTTAGCGAATGAATACTGCGGCGTGCGCGCCTTCTTTGAAGAAGGCAGCTCACTGCCCTCTCTGATCGGCACTTACTACAACGGCATCATCGAAAAAGCGTTGGAAGACACCCCCAATGCCTATAAAGGTATCGTCAAACGGGGCCATTTCACGATCAATTCGATTAACTTCCTTAAAGTGAGAATCGAAATCGATGGCGAAGTTTTGGATTTAGGCAAATCCAAAATCAAAGATTTTGAACGTATCTTGGACATGGATGACGGCTTATTGGTTCGTCGTTTTACCTGGTTAGTCGGCGACAACGGAGTCGAGATCACGTTCCGCCGGCTTCTCAGCATGACTCGTCCAGAGGTCGCCTATCAATCCATCTCTTTCATCGCGAAGAAAGCCGCCCATCTGAATATCTCATTTGAGCTAGATGGCACCATCCTCCATTGGGGCAATCACTGCTACTGGGATCGCGGCAGCGAATTTACGAAAGACAACAGGGCATACGTCTACGAAACCACTCCGACCACCAATCAGTCATTATTGTCCCTCATGGAAATCCGGTCCTCCTGGCAACCCAAGTCTTCCGAGACTGAAGAGAAGCGGGCGATCATCCATTACAGTGGGGATCTCGAGGCCGGCAAGGCGGTTGAGTTCGAGCGTTTTGTCAGCAACATCGCCGGAAAGAAACGCCTCTCCGAGGAGCAATCCCTGGCCAAGGCGAAGCCGGCATTAGAGAAAGCCTGCCGTGGCGGATTTGCCCAATTATTGTTGGAAAATTCCAATTTCTTTGCAGAATCCTATCAAAAATCATTGATCGAAATCGATGGTGATCCCGCCGACCAACAGGGAATCCGCTTTTGCTTGTTCCATCTGATTCAGACTTACCATGGTCTCGAAGAAGACAACAACATCGGGGCGAAAGGCCTAACCGGCGAGGCATATTCCGGGCACGCTTTCTGGGATTCGGAAACCTATTGTTTGCCGTATTACCTTTTTAGCGACAAGAAGATCGCCAAGAACTTATTGCTTTTCCGTTATCACACTCTGGAACAAGCGAAAGCTCGTGCGAAAGATTTGGATTGCGTCGGCGCCTGCTATCCGATCGCGACGCGCAACGGCGAAGAGGCCTGCGCGTTGTGGCAGCACGCCTCAACCCAAATTCAACCCACCTCGGCGGTCGGTTATGCTATCCAGCATTACATGACCCTTTATGAAGACGACGCTTTCATGCGCGACTATGGCTTTGAGATGTTGCTTGAGATCAGCAAGTTCCTCTATAGCCGCGGGCAGTGGAACCAACACCATACGGCCTTCGGCTATTACGGCGTTATGGGTCCCGATGAATTCCAGGTCATGGTGAATCACAACACCTACACCAATTTAATGGGCAAAAAGATCATCGAATATACCCTTGGGTTGATTGATGATTCCAAGTACCGAAATGAGTCTTTGCTTTGCAAAGCCGGTTATAACGATGAATTGATTCGTGATATGCGGACCGCCTGCGGCGCGATGCGGATCCTTTATGACGAGAAGACCAAACTTTTCGAGCAGCACGATGGTTTCTACGATCTTCCCCATATCGATGTTGACGCCATCCCGCCTGAGGAATTCCCCCTCTACAGCCATTGGAGTTACGACCGCATCTACCGCAACGACATGATCAAACAACCGGACGTGTTGATGTTCTTGTTCTTATATAACCAAGACTTCTCTGATGAAATCATCAGAGCCAACTATGAGTTTTACGAACCGCGTTGCATTCATGAGTCGTCTTTATCACCCTCGATTCATTCGATCCTCGCGGAACAAATCGGGAAAGAGGACGAGGCTTTGTCGTTCTTTGGCTTTGCCACCCGTTTGGATTTGGACGACTATAACCGCAACACCTGCGAAGGATTGCATATGACTTCCATTGCGGCCGCCTGGATGAATATCGTTTATGGCTTCCTGGGTCTCCGTAGCGAGAGGACGATTCTTAAAATCAACCCACGGCTGCCGTCTCGCTGGAATTCTTATCGCGTCACCTTGCATTATCGGGAAGCGACGCTCAGCGTCGAGGTGAGAAAGGACCAACTGATCCTTCATAGCGATAAACCAGTCCAACTTTATGTTGGCAATGAATTGCTTCATTTAGATGGAGAAAAAACGTTTCTAAGATGAAAACTTTGCTGACCAAAAAAGGATGGAACCAAAATGACATCATTCAGGATGGCAATTCCTTTTTGGTCGCAAACGGGCATCTTGGTTATCGTGGCACCTTAGAAGAGTATGGCGCGGACCAACTGGTCGGCCTCAATCTCGGTGGGGTTTATGACCGGAGCGGAAACCAGTGGCGCGAACCGATCGTCATGCCTAATCCGTTCCTTCTTTTGGTTGAAGCGGACGGGGAACCGATTCAGGTTTTCAAAGAGAAAGCCCGCCATCACGAAATCTCGCTCACCGATGATGGGGTATTCCATCGCCGTACCGAATTTAAAGACATCATGATTGAGTCGGAGCGCACCGCGAGCCACGCCGACGATCGATTAGTGTTAGAGCGTTTCCGTCTCATCGCAAAGAAGAGACTCGCCATTACCGTTCTCATGGGCATGGATCCAGAGATCGCCGAATTGGCCGGCCCTCATTTCAAGAGTGCTGAGTATTCAATCCAAGACAACCGCATCCGCTTTGCCGGCGAGACCAACGAGGGCAAAAAACTCTTTGAATCCGCCGTCTATGAATGCGCGGAAAATCTCGAAAGCGTTGGCAAAACCCGGCTAAAACTTTCAAAAATCGTCGAAAAAGGTGAGATTCTCACCATTTCTGTAACCAGTCTTATTAGTGAGACCGAACCATTCGATCCGGTCGCAAGCCGCTTTGAGGAAAGCCTTCAAGCCTCCCGATTGGCGTTCGAAAAGAAACTGGCAGCCGCCGATATCGGTCTCCGTGGGGATGCGGCCGCAGAAGCCGATTTACGCTATTCCATTTACCAGTCGCTCATCCTAGGCGATCGCGAACGAACGAGAGGCATCTCGGGTCGCGGGTTATCAGGACAAACCTATAAAGGCGCCGTGTTTTGGGATACCGAAATCTTCTTACTGCCTTTCTTCACGCTCGTTGACCCTCGAGTGGCGCGTAACTTAATTCTTTATCGCGTTAAGACGCTCCCTGGCGCCATGGCGAAAGCCGAGGGATTAGGGTACAAGGGCGCCTTCTATGCTTGGGAGTCCCAAGACGACGGCTCAGAGCAATGCTCCAAGTACAATGTTACCGATCCAGAAACCGGAGAACCGGTTCGGACCTATTTTGGGGAGAAGCAAATCCATATCTCCGCCGACATTCCTTACGCGATTGAAAAGTACATCGAGCAAACCGGTGACAGATCGATTCTTGATGAGGGTGCCCGTGAAGTGATCGAAGAATGCGCTCGCTTCTTTATGAGCCGGGCCGAACTTGGTGAGGACGGACTTTATCATCTGAATGATGTCATCGGGCCTGACGAATATCACGAAGGCGTGGACGACAACGCATTCACTGCCTATATGGCGGAAGAGACATTGCGTTTCGCTCTCAACCGAACCAACGATGAAGACCTCCGTCAGGAAATCGCACGCTACTTGGATCATTGGTATTTGCCAAAGCCAAACGCGGATGGCGTCATTGAACAATTCAAGGGCTACTTTGCCAAAAAGGATTCGACGATCAAAGAGCTTCGCTCGTCTCTTCATCACCCGAATGAATATTGGGGCGGCGAGAACGGAGTGGCAACGCCGACCAAAATCATTAAGCAAGCCGACGTCATCGCCTTGATGGCGTTGTTGCCACATCGTTTCTTAATAGAAACGCAGATGGCCAATTATGAGTATTATGCCCCACGGACCGAACACGGCAGCTCGCTCAGCGATTCCATGTATGCGATCGTTGGGGCGCGGATCGGAAAGACGAAAGAAGCCTATGAACATTTCCGGAAGACGGCCTCCATCGATATCCGCGGCGCCAGCAAACAATTCGCCGGCGGGGTTTATATCGGCGGCACTCATCCGGCGGCCAATGCCGGGACCGTCCTCGCCGTGACTCAAGGTTTCTTAGGGTTACAGATGCATGGCGGCGAAATTACGGTGGATCCCAAATTCCCCAAACAGATCAAATCGATTCGTCTGCGTTATGTCGCAGGCAATTCCATAAAAGAAGCGACGATCGATCGCGATGGCATCAAAACCATCAAGGAGGTAGCTCATGATTAAAGGAATCATCTTTGACTTGGATGGCGTTCTGATCAGCACGGACACGCTGCATTACCAAGCTTGGAAAAAGATTGCCGACGCGGAAGGCATTCCTTTCGACGAGACGATCAACAACCAACTTCGCGGTGTGTCGCGCATGGCGTCGCTTGAGATTATTCTTCGCAAAGCGAAGAAACAATACACGCAAGAAGAAAAAGAAGCCCTTGCCGAACAAAAAAACCAATATTATGTAGACTCCTTGAAAACATTGAATCCGGAGATGGTGAGCGCGGAGATCCGCGAACTGCTCGCCAAATTCAAAGCCGATGGTTATAAACTCGCAATCGGCTCTTCGAGCAAGAACACCCAAGCCATTCTTCAAGCGATCGATTTGGTTTCGCCATTCGATGCGATTATCGATGGCACGATGATCGAACGGACCAAACCCGACCCCGAAGTCTTCCTCAAAGGAGCGGCTACCCTCGGACTAGAACCGCGAGAATGCTTGGTCATCGAAGATGCGGCTTCCGGGGTCAAGGCCGCCAAAGCCGGCGGATTCATCGCCGTGGGCATTGGCGACGCAGCCAAAAACAAACTCACGGATTATCCGATTCAGTCTTTACTAGAAATCCCCGAAGTGATCAAAAAAGCCCAAGCTCCGGCGATGGTCATCACCCATCTCAAGAAAATCTACCCGAACGGATTCGAAGCCATTCGCGATTTCAGTTTGGAAATCAATCGGGACGAGTTTGTGGTGTTTGTCGGACCTTCCGGCTGCGGCAAATCAACGATTCTCAGAATGATCGCCGGCCTCGAAGACGTCACCGATGGCTCCGTGGTCCTAAATGGTGAGGATGTCACCGACAAAGATAGCAAAGACCGCAATATGGCCATGGTGTTCCAAAACTATGCTTTGTATCCGCATCGTACCGTGGCTGGCAATATTTCGTTCCCGTTGGATGTCACCAAGAGAACCCCGATTAAACACTTCTTTGATATCAAATGGCGCAAAGCTCGCAAACAACAAATCAAAGAAGCGGTCCAGCTTGCGGCGGAACGCGTCGGTCTCGGTGATTTGTTAGATCAGAAGCCCGAGAATCTTTCCGGTGGTCAGCGTCAGCGTGTCGCATTGGCGCGCGCTCTTGTTCGCGATCCAAAGGTCTTCTTGCTTGACGAACCGCTTTCCAATTTGGATGCCAAGATGCGTGTTCAGATGCGTAGCGAGATCACCCGCCTGCACGACAAACTCAACACTATCTTCATCTATGTTACACACGACCAAGTCGAAGCCATGACCATGGGCACCAAAATCGTGATTCTCAAAGATGGCGACATTCAGCAAGTCGGCAGCCCGCAGGAAGTGTTCATCAATCCGGTGAACCTCTTCGTCGCCGGGTTTATTGGCACCCCGCAGATGAATTTCTTTGATGCCGTCATCAACAAAGATGCCAAAGGACACTGGGCGGAGCTAGGCGGCAAACGCATCGACTTGCCGGCCGAAAGGCTCAAAGCCTTCCCAGACGAGATGCTTGGGAAAGAAGTCACGATGGGCATCCGTCCGAAAGCCATCTCCGTCGAAGGCGACCTTGCCTTCAAAAAGCAAGGATACGAAGCCAAGATCGATCTCTTCGAACAATTGGGCGAAGAAACTTTGGTCTACGCGAAGTTCCTTGAAAAAGACATCATCATTTCCACCAGCGGCCTCGGCCGTTTCACCAAAGGCCAAGACATTGGAATCTCGTTTGACGTCACCAATGTTTGCCTCTTCGACAAAGAAACGGAAAATTCATTGCTATGAAAGGGATTTTGAAAGGATTTGTATCGATTTTGTGCTTAGCCCTTTTCGGCTGCTCTGTCGTTTCGAATTCCTCCGAATCCGTTTCCGAATCCTCTTTCTCAACCTCGGAACCCGCTTCCGATAGCGTCCCCTCCTCCATTCCTAAAGACGAGGCCGGTTTCCCGATTTTGCCTTCCAGTTATCTATCACATGAGGATCGCGCGCATTCTTTCGGAGCGAAGGTCGATGGCGTGCCCCTGTATGCAGGCATGCGCCTGTATTTAGGCGATGAGGAAGTGCCCGTTTATCGCGTCTATGTGAATACAACCTATCGTTGGGATCCCGAAGCGAAAGTTCGCACCGAGAATGGCGTGGCATCGATTTCGATCTCTTCCGGCGCGAAATTGACTTTGCAGACAACTTGGGTCGCCAATGGGCATTACGAAATCTTGCCCTCCGCGAAAAACATTGCCTCCACGCCGGATGACAATTATCGGACCCTTTCTTTCGAGATCAACCAACCTGGTGACTATACGATTGGTTATCGCTCCGAAAGAACGCTGCATCTTTTCGTGCATGACATCAACGAACCGAAACACGACTCCTCTAACTCGATGTATTTCGGCCCCGGGTTGCACGATCGAAGCAACGATAATCGCCTCTCCAGCGATAGCAGAATCAACCTAAGTTCGAATACCAAAGTCTATTTGGCCGAAGGCGCGATCGTTCGCGGCATCTTCGTTGCCAACAACGCTCCGAACATTGAAATTTGTGGCCCCGGTTTCATCGATGGTTCGGTCTTTGACCGAAACGCCACGACGGGAACCGCGAAAATTCCTTTGGAATTCAACTATTGCTCCTCACTCAAATTCTCTTCTTTCGCGGTGCTCGATCCGGCAGGGTGGTGCTTCAACCTCTACTTTTCGACCGACATCGAACTAAACGGAGTAAAGATCATTTCGTCCCGTTCCAATGGTGACGGAATCAGTTTGCAGAGCTGCCAGAGAGTCAAAGTCAGCAACTGCTTCGTTCGAACTTATGACGACTCCATCGTCGTGAAAAACTACCCGCGGTGGAGCGATCGCAACCAAGAAGGGACGACCGATGATATTGAAGTCTGGGGTTGCTTGATTTGGACTGACCTCGCGCAATGCCTCGAAGTGGGCTACGAAACCGTTGGTCAGAAGATGGAGAACATCCATTTCCATGACATCACTATTCTCCACGCGAACCATAAAGCCGCCCTGTCGATTCACAACGCCAACAACGCGAACATCAAGAATGTCCGTTTTGAAGATATTCGCATCGAACACTTAGATGTAGGGCAAGGCGATGGGTCGAATCTCTTGATCGATTTCAGCGTCGCCCATTCTTCGACTTGGAGCGACCAACATAAGGTCACCGGCCTTGGATCCGTCGATGGGGTCGTCGTCAATAATATCACTGTCTTACATGGGCAAAAGACCCCGGGCATCTCAATCCGCGGCAGTTATGAAACCCGTTCCGGCTACGCTCATGAGGTTCATAAAATCACTAATGTCGCCTTATCGAATATCGTTTTGCAAAGCGAACGAATCGGCACGAATTATGCGAAATTTGCCGTCGAATATGCCGAAAACATCACCGTAGACGGCACCGCGATTTGACGCCGGGGCCCTAGACCCGCATTGGGTCAGGCAACAAAAAAGATTTATCTTTTGTTTTCAAATGTGATAATTGTTGAACAAAGAGGAGGAACTTCCTATGCCGATATTCGACGATGTGGCGTGGAATTTCACGTTAGATAACTTTGGCAGCGTTTGGTCTTTGATGGTCCAACTTGGTCTGCTTCTGATTTCCTTGCTTCTGGGGAACTTGCTCGTTAAGACCATCCCCTTCCTCCGCAAAGCATTCATCCCTGCGAGCTTGCTTGGCGGCGTCCTTCTTTTGCTCCTTAACCTGTTGGTGAACTTCATCGTCAAGAAATGCGGTGTCGCCGACTTCCAGTTGGTTGACCGCCAAGAGATGCAGGTCATCACTTATCATGCCTTGGCGATCGGTTTTATCGCCATGACCTTGAAGATCGTCCAAAAGGACCGCAAGATCTCCACTTTGAAAGTTATCCAAAACGGTGTTTTGGAAGGTGGCACCTATATGCTCCAGGCCGTTCTTGGTTTGGTCACCGTCCTCATCTTCTTCTGGGCCGGCTACAAAGTTGATGGCGAAAAAATCTTCTACGATTCCGGCATCCTTCTTCCGTTGGCCTTTGGCCAAGGTCCTGGCAATGCGATGACTTGGGACCTCAAGTTCTCCGAGCTCTTTGATTTCGGCGGGAACGGCAGCGTCGGCCTCTCCCTCGCCTCCCTCGGCTTCATCGTCGCCTGCGTCGTCGGCGTCGTTTATATCAATATCTTCAAGAGAAAAGGCCAGATTCAACCCCGTGACGACGTTGTCGTCCGTAAGGTTACCGACTTCGAAGAAGAAGGCGAAATCGGCGACGTCGAATCGGCGGATAAATTCTCGATCCAAATCGGTTTGGTCGTCCTCGCCTACGCGCTTGCCTTTGGCATCATGTGCGTATTCAACGTGACCGCGTTCACGAAGGGTATTGCCTGGTCGCTGAACTTCATCTGGGGCGTCCTCGCTGCCTTCTTAATCAAACTCACCCTTAAAGGTCTTCGCAAAGCGAAAATCGTCAAAAAGAAATACGTCAACAACTATCAGATGGACCGTATTGCCGGCTTCGCCTTTGACCTCATGATCATCGCTGGCGTTGCCGCGATTGACATTCAAGATGTCAAAAAATTCATCGCCCCGATCGCCGTTCTTGCGGTGGTTGGCACCATCTCCACCTACATCTATATCCGCCTCATCACCAAGCATTGCTTCAAAGACTTGGCCCACGAGATGTTCTTGGTCAACTATGGCACCTTGACCGGCACCGCCTCCAACGGCGTTATCCTTCTCCGCGAAATCGACCCGGCCTTTACGACCAACGCTTCATCGATCTTCATCCTGTCTCAGGTTCCGTCCATGATCTGCGTAGCCCCGTTGCTTCTCTTATTGAACTTCTCCGCGAAGTCCCTGAAACACACCTTGATTGCCGGAGGCATTTTCCTGGGCCTCTTCATCGGCTACACATTGTTCTTGGTTTTCAGCCCCAAATTCAAACGGAAAAAACCGCCGAAGATCGTTGGCGAAGAATAAGAAAAAGGAGCCTTTGGCTCCTTTCTTTTTATTCGGCGTTGACTGCTAAGTACTGTATATAAACCGCTTTGGTGATGTTGGTAATTTCGATGGTGACCTTGCCAGTCAATGAACTGCAGGTCGAACCGAAGGTCAACGGAGTTGAGGTATCAATATAACCAAGGGTGCCGCTCGTGACAGAAGTGGATCCGACTTTGATGCTGACGTTATATGAGCATCCAGAAGCGGCTGCGCCACGGATGTAGACCGCGGTGACATTGGACTTGCCGCTGTAGGAGAAAGCTTCTTTCGTTTCAAACTTCAAGGTACCGACTGGTGCGGTGCTCGTGCCAAAGGCGGCGCCAAGTTTCGCATTGGTGCTTCCAACCTTGCCCGCGTTCCAACGGACGATCCAAGTCACGCCATCAAAAGTGAGTTCGTTGTCTTGGCCGGCCTTGTCATCGATCCCATTGAAATCGTTGCCCGAAGCTTTGCCGGTGACCTTGTGATTCCATAAGGCCGACATAACCGGATCCGTCTCGACTTTAACGCCATATTTGATGTCGTTTATCGCGGTTTTGACGGTAATTTCAGTATTTCCAGAGGCATTAATCGCGCTGCCGTCGGTCGCACCTTCAACGGTGAAATCCGTGGTGGCGGTCTCGGCGAACGAGTCGTTCACGGCGACGACATTGATATCGGATTTATGGAAGACTTCGCCTTCGTCATATTGGCGTTTCGCGGTGTCGATCGCGTAATGAAGGGTCGCCCCCTTACCAAGATTGAGTTTGTGGCAAGTCGGCTCAATCGCGCTTAGTGTTCCGCCCTCGTTCTTCTTTGATCCGAAGACATAGTCCACAAGATCCGGATAGTCGACGTAGGGATTACGGTTTCCTTGAGCGGCATTGTTCTCGGAGGTGCTATGAACTTGCGGCACGAAGGAATAAACGCTTTCGTTGTGTTGGACCTCGGCCAAATCGACCGCGATCTTGCTCCACTCTAAGAGAGAAGACAATCCACCAATCGCGAATTCGCAGGAGTTGCCCGCTTTGTAATCAACGGACTCCTCAACGATGGTTAATGGGGCCATCGTGACGGCGTTCGAGTCGTCATAGTCCTCTTCGCAATACATAGTTGCCATATAGAATATGGCACGAGAGACACGTCCCTTATCGTGGTCACCCGGTTCAAACCAGGTTGAGTCATAACTATAACCATCATCCCCAACTTTGTTGTTGGTATATGAGCTGGCGGATTTATTCGCGGTTCCGTAATTCTTATTGCCACGGGAAGTGTTGCCATTGCTGCTTCCAGCGAAAAGGTTATGGAAGTCGGTCGCTCTGCCAAGATGTTTGACCGCGGTGGAGGTGGTGCTGCCCGTCATCAGAGAAGCTGGCCACGCGTGCTCGCGTTGCCAATAGGTATTGGTGCCCGTTTTCAGTTCATCTTTGGGACTATAGACGACATCGACCATTTCATGGTCGTATAAATCTTGGTCCGCCTTTTGGTTGGATTGCCAGTTGGCAATCGTCCCCGCATAGGTGATAGGCGTATAGGTGCCGCCGCTGATGATCGCGTGTAACTTCGACTTCAAATCTTCGCCGTTCGTCCAAGACGTCAGGCTGGCGTAGTAACCGCCGTAATCGGTGGTCGGATCATAGGTTCCCGGGGCCAACGACGTTGCTGGCGGGATGGACTCTGATGTAGTCGGAGCCGGTTCGGATGTGGTAGCCGGTTGGCTGCTGTTATTGATCAACGAGCAAGACGCCAGCAAAGAGCCGGCGAGCAATAAGGAAAATAGCCAGTGTTTCTTCATAGATTCATTGTGCCACATTGAGCGCAGGCGCGGTATACGCAATTCGTTCTTCCTCTGTTGAGGAAAGTTCCCCTATACTATTAGGCGTGCGAGGATAACCATATGGGAAAGATCATTACAGTCGATCGTGAATTTGGTTCTGGTGGCCGCGAATTCGGTCGGCTTTTAGCCGAAAAGTTGGGATACACCTACGTCGATAACGAATTGCTCATCGAATTGATTCATAAAGAATCTTCTTACAGCAAAGAATTTTTGATGACCATCAGCAAAGGGCGTCCGACCCCGAAGTTCAACTTCCACACCGCCGCCTCATTCCAGGATATGCGGAACATCCAATCTGAGGATGTTTTCGATCATCAGGCGGAGATGATGATCTCCATCGCCAAAGAACGCGACTGCGTCGTCGTCGGCCGTTGCGCCGACTATGTGCTTCGCGAATTCAACCCGTACCGCATCTTCGTCTATGGCACGATGGAAAGCAAAATCGCCAGATGCCGCAAATTTGCGCGTCCGGAAGACGTGGATAAATCCGACCGACAATTAGAGAAAGAAATCAAATGGATCGATCGGAAGAGAAAGATTAACTACGAATACTACACTCCACAGGAGTGGGGCCGTCACTTCAACTATGATTTGATGATCAATACCTCAAGCCGCTCCGTCGAAGAACTCGTCGATATGATTTATAGGGACGTCCGCGAATAATGGAAGAAGAAGTCAAAACCGAAGAAGTCAAAACCGAACCGGTCGAAAAGAAAAAGAAAAGAGAACCTCATCCGTTCTTTGTCTATGTCAAAGACCGTTTGATGAAGACCACCAATGGCATGGCCATCGGTCTTTTTGGCACCTTGATTATCGGTACGATAATCGCTTTGCTCGCAAAGATCCCCGGACTCGAGATCATCAATACCTGGGCCAAGTACATCCAAGGCCTTATGGGCGCGGGCATTGGCTTAGGCGTTGCGTTAGCGCTCAAACGCCAAGGCGTGACCGTCGTTGCCGCCATGGTGGCCGGCTTCATCGGCAATTATGCCTTTAACTGGGTATTTCCGATTTGTTTGGATACCACCAGCGCTGATTTCTCCATCAAACTCATTTCTGACCCATTGTCTTGCTACATATCCGTCTGTTTGGCCCTTTTGACCATCAAATATGTGATGCGCAAGAAAACGCCGGTCGACTTGATTCTCATTCCTTTCGTCGGGTGTGTCGTATCGGTCTTATATAGCTTCTTATTGGCCAACTGGATCCATTACATCACTTTAGGCATCGGCTATTTGGTCGAAATCAGCTTTGACGTCATCCCCGTTATCATGTGCATGATCATCTCCGGATTGGTTGGCATGGCGTTGACCGCGCCGATCTCGTCGGTCGCCATCTGCGTTGCTATCCATATCGGAAACGTGCCTCTCGCCGCATGTGCCGCCCTTATTGGCTGCTGCACCCAAATGGTCGGTTTTGCCGTCCATACCGCCCACGATAATAAGTGGGGTTCCGTGCTTGCCGTTGGGCTCGGCACATCGATGCTACAATTCAAAAATATCGTCAGAAAGCCCCTCATTTGGCTCCCAACCATCATTGTTTCCGTATTAATTGGGCCTTTGGCGATGATCTTCCCGATTGAAGGAATGTCCTTTGGCGAGTCCGCTTTATCTGTGGGCGCCGGCATGGGCACATCCGGTCTTGTGGGCCCGCTGAACTTCTTGGGTGAATTCAATTACAACTGGGTTGTCATTTTGGAAATCATCGGCTTCTGCATTCTTGTGCCCGGCATTCTCGTATTTGTCGCCGACCTCATCTTCCGCAAAGTCGGATGGATCAAAAAAGGCGACTTCTCGCTGTCGAGCGAATTATAAAAAAGGGGCAAAGCCCCTTTTATTTTTCGTACTTCTTTATGAGATAGTCTTCGAATTGATCGAAGTCTGGATCGAGTTTTTGTGTCTCCGGATGGGACATGACATAGTCATAAGCGGTCTTTAAGGCCGTTTTCAATGGAGTCTGATTACGGAACTCGGGGACAAGCCGAATCAGCTTCTCATTTGAGATTAAGCAATTTAAAGCCTTGTCGCCGCATAAAGAGGCGCGCAGGTCTTCACGTTCGTGCGCGAGTGTCTCGGCCGGAATATAGACCTTTTTGACCTTCTTTCCGACAATTTCGCCGATTAGATCATAGATCTCATTCCAACTATGGCGTTCTTCGGCCGTGATATTGAAGGCCTCGCCATACGCGGCGGGGTTACAAAGCAGTCCCTCAACGCCTTTTGCAAAATCTCTGGCATACAACATGGGCCAAATATTCGTTCCGTCGTCAGCGACAACAATGGGTTTATCGTTCAGGATGCGGTGGAGGATAGAGTAAGTTCCATTCTTGCCATGGATGCAGGTTGGGACCGCCCGATAATCGAAAGTATGAGATGGTCGCAGGATTGTCCAATGGAAGGAAGGATCTACCAAACCGATCTTTCTAAGCTCATTTTCGGCTTCGATTTTCTTCTGTCCGTAAGGGGATAAAAGATTGGATTGTTTATGATTTTCGTCAATAAAACCAGTGAGGCCAAAACGGTCATATGTAACGCAGGTAGAAATAAAGATATAGTGGATACCCCGCCCCTTGAAATATTGGTAGTCTCTTTGGATGTCAGAGGGGTCAAAAGCCACAAATTGGAGAACGCAAGAAATCCGGTGCGTATCGAGAAAATCGGTCATTTTCGGTCCATTGTTTACGTCACAAATTATGGTCTCAACATTTGAGAGTTCCGAATTGTTGTTTCCGCGGTTTAAAACAAATACATTGTCCCCTTTTTCGGACAAAAACCGGCTTGTCATCAAGGAAATTCTTCCGCTTCCGCCAATAATGAGAATATTCATGAATGATCCTCCGAATATAGACTAGCAATTTCGATCAAAAATCAAAAGAAAGAACTCAAAATTGTACTTAAGCGGTTTTTAAAGAGATAAATTTTGGTGAAAAATCTAAATCACGTTTAAAAGAAATGATTTAACGTTTTGAATATTAATGTCTAAAAACATTAAATTATTGTAATAGCAAAAAACAATTTAAAAAAATATTTAAACAATTTAATAAAGCAATGATTTCTCAAATGATTGAAAACCGCCATTTTTGACCGGAAAAATTAGACTTTCCTGGATAGAGATTTTTAAAACTTACCCTATTTTGTGCCAATTTTTATCCCTTTTTTGCGGACATAACGAACATCTTTATAAATTTTGTCATTTTGTGCTTTTCTTTCTTTCACGCTTATGTATTGTGTACGCACCTGAAATCACAGGAGGTAAAAATTATGAAACGTGAATTAAACAGCAGGTCACGTAGAAAGTGGGTTGCAGGCGGCGTGCTTGCCTTTGGCTCAGTCGCTCTTCTTTCTACCGGTTTTGCAACCTGGGTCATTGGCGCCAACAAAGCCTATGGTGAACACGAGATTGGTGTTACGGTTGATTCCGTCCAGAACAACTCAATCTTGGTTTCCTCAACCATTTCAAGCAGTGACGTTCTTCGTCTCGCCGAACCCGAAAGCATCACGAATGGCAAAATCGTGAATGCCGACGTTACCGACGAAACCAAGGAAGACCTCAAAGTTACGGTCTCTATGACAGTTAAGCTCGGTGGCAACGCCACGGCGCCGACTACCGTTTCCGCTTCCCTTCCGGCCAAAAAATATAACACCGAAATCGACAGCGGGAATGCCAAACTTTCGGTTTCAACCGACACCGTTGGCGGACGTTCTTCCAGCCCGTGGACCTATCTTGAACTGAAGAACACCACGATTACTCCAACCTGGGGCACCCCCACCACCGAGCCGGGCAGCAACCTCAAGGTTTATGAAGTTAGCTTTGACGTTGAATTCAAATGGGGTTCGTTCTTTAACAACCAGAGCCCGCTCGTTTTCTATAACACGAAATACAGCGCGGAAACCGATCCCGCCGTCTTATTGGATGCTGGTGACAAGATCGAGACCGAATTGAAGGCTATGGCCACTGCGTTCTCCACCGATCCCAACATCTATCTTCTTTTACAGGTTAACCAGTAAAAAAGCATTATGAAACGGATCACGCACTCAAAGAAAACATTAGGGGCCGTTTTAATTGGTGCTGCGGGTCTTGCTCTTGGATCAGTTGGTTTTTCTGCTTGGGTTATTGGCAACGGCAGCTCGACTTCGGATGCCAAGTCCGTCGGCATTGGTGTGTCTTCGGCGACAGATAACCTTGTTTTCTTCACTACTCAGCCGGCCTTTTCAAACACCATTCAAAAAGGCACTGAGCAAAAGACGGATTCGTCTGCCACGGCGACCTACTATGGAAGCACCAAAGACAAAACCGCCGTTAACGCCGGCAACACCGAGGCTTACGTCGTTTTCGGACCGAACCCGTTATCTTCTGGGACAATCCTAGTTGATGATGGTACTGCGGCCGACTGGGAACATATGAAAATTGAGTTCACCTTCACGGTTGAATGGCCTTCGGCCAAAAAACTCAAGATCCATGTGGATTCGGCAGGTACCGCGGTTACCCCGCTGACTACTGCAGCGACGAACAGCTACATCGTCAATCCCGATTCTTTCGCAGCAAAGGATGTAGTTGCCGCATATGACGGCACACCATCGAGCATGGTTGTCGCCGGAACCACAACCGGCTGGTCCGTATCCGCTAGCGAATATAGCGACGACAACACAACCAGCCGTAAAACTGTTACCGTCACTGTTGCTATGCAGTGGACTTGGGGCTCCGCCCTCGGCGGATCCTCCAGCGACCCCTGCACTGCGGCTGTTGACACAGCTACGGCCCAAACGTTCAAAACCAATTTGAACAACCTCTATACATCTTTAAGCGGTGGCAAAACCTTCAGTTTGACGGTCGTTGCCTCCGCGGTCGCTTAATCACAACCACTAATCTATGTCCAAAGTCGAGATTATCTCCCTTGTGGTGACTCTCGTATGTGTCGCAAGTTTCTCCGTCGTCTTCACGATTTTGTTCCGCAACTACTACGTTACGAACATCGATGCCGTGAAGAAAGGCCGCGAAGATCTTGATCTCATCGAGAACGCTATCTACGAAGAAAGGGAAAACAGAAATCGGGGGCGCAAGACTCTCCGTTTAGTCGGACGCATATCCGAGTATGTGATTTTAGGCGCGATTTCCGCCTTCTTCCTGTTTTCCCTTATATCTCGATTTATGGGGAACAATCTTCCACTAGGCAAATATTCGATGATGGTCATCGCCACCGATTCGATGTCGTTGAAGAATTCGAACAACACCTATCTGGAAGAATACGATCTCAACAATCAATTCAACGCGTACGACATTATCGGCATATCGCCCTATGAGAGTCAGAACGATGTGCAACTCTATGACGTCGTCGCCTACAAAGACAATTCAAACACCATCATCGTCCATCGAATTCGCGCCATCGAAACCAGGGACGGTGAAATTGTGTATCACACGCGCGGGGATAAGAACGCGATTGATGATGACAACAATCGTTACGGAGCCTATCTCACTTATGACCGGATTATCGGTCATTACAACGGGAACAGGATCCAAGACCTTGGCATCTTCGTCATCTTCGTTCAATCCAACGCCGGCATTATCACCATCGTATCCATCGTGTACTGCCTGTTGATGTATGACCGCTTCAACAACAAATACGCGAAAGCGGTGGCGGAACGCACGGAAGCCCTGCGCAACCAGACTGGGTTCGATCCCAGCAAAGCCGACATCAGCGAATTCAAGATTCATTATCGTGAGTCGCTCGAATACGGGGGCAACCAATACGTCTATGAGAACGGAACGTATGTTTGCACCTTGGGCGAAGGCGAAACGCCGTTATTCCAAACACCGGTCGCCGAAACGCCCGAACCCCAACCCGAGAGCCAGCCGAAAGGCAAACGCTCTTCAAGGCCGAAACTTCCTAAGGAAGAGAAGCCAAAGAAAAAGAAGGAGTATGACTCCTTCCTCGATCACTTGGATGACACGGAGGAAATCCTATGAGAAAGTCACATTTCACCCGCAAGAACTTCATCGTCATCGCCCTATTCTTCTTCTGGGCGTTCATGATCGGTGTTTCCGCGTTGGCGATTGATAACGTCAACCCGGTCTTTGCGAAGAATAACCCCATCCAACTTTTAGCGGTTGGCATGGGCTTCCCGCGAATCAATGGTTCGTTCAACACCTGGCTGTTGGTCCCGTTGTTCTTGGTTCTGCTCATCGTCGGCGCCGCGGCGATCATCTTCGAAATCCGCTTGGCTGCCTACTATGGCGATAAACCGACCCGCGGCAAATGGTGGGGCATCTACGTTGCCACCATCGTCGTCGTTGCCGGTCTATTCGGCGGAATCAGCTATGCTGGCCAATATCCTTGGGACCCCGAATACGTCAAGAACGCTTATCTGTTCTTGGGTGCTTCGGTAGCCATCGGCACGATTCTCTTCGTCGTGTTTGGGCTCATTGTCCTCAATGTGTGCTTTATCTGGGTTAACGTCCGCAACATCGATAAACCGTTCCGGTTCTTCGGATCCCGCGGCGAACAGCTTGCCGCGAATGACGAGCAGGCCGACGAAGCCGAACTCGCCATGGCCAAAGAGCAAGGTTCCCTTGCCGAGTCCTTCGGCGAAAACGGCGGAGCCGCTGGTGGCGCCAATCCCGCGCAGGCGAATATCGTCCGTTCGGAAGAAGGCGCGATGATCACTGATAAAGAACGCGTGTTCCCGGGTCTCTGCTCGGTCGACTACGCTTATATCGCTCAGCGTCCGCAGTACTTCGAAGACAACCTTTCGTTGCCGGAAATCTGCACAAGGTTCCGCAATTATTTGGCGAAGGAAGAAAAACTTTACTTCGATGAGACGACCATTCGTTGCTTCATCGCTGGTTTAGCGGCCTCTCACTTCATCATCCTCGAAGGTCTCTCCGGTACCGGTAAATCATCGTTAGCCCGTTACTTCTCCGAGTTCATTTCCGAGAAAGCCTTCTTCGAAGCGGTTCAAGCCACCTGGCGTGATAAGACTTCGATCCTCGGCTACTTCAATGACTTCTCCAAGTCCTACAACGAAACCGAATTCCTCAAACGGCTTTATGAGTTCAACTACAAGACCAACAATCTCAACTTCATGGTCCTTGATGAACTTAACATCAGCCGTATCGAATACTATTTCGCTGACTTCCTCTCCGTTCTCGAATACCCAGTCGAAGACTGGAAAATCAAAATCATGCAGTTCCCGTACGACTTTGAGCCGCCTGTCCACCTCCGTGACGGCATCCTCAAAATCCCGGCGAACACTTATTTCATCGGCACCGCCAACAAGGACGATTCGACCTATACCATCACCGATAAGGTGTATGACCGTGCGATCACCATCAACTTCGATGACCGCAACGAACCGTTCGAAGTGGAAGGCGAAGCCGACAAGATCAGCCTCTCCTTCGCTCGCCTCCAGCAGCTCTATCAAGAAGCGGACGAGGTCGAAGAGAATCGCATGTCCGCGGCCGACACCAAGAAGTTCCGCGAACTGGCTGATTTCACCTATGATGCCTTCGATATTACCTACGGTAACCGTATCATGCACCAGATCGAGGTCTTCGTTCCGGTGTTCGTTGCCTGCGGTGGTACGAAAGAAGATGCGTTGGACTTCATGTTCAGCCGCAAAGTCGTCGCCAAGCTCGAAGGCCGTTTCGAAGATTACATCAAGCCGGGTCTAATGAACCTCAAGGCTTTAATTATCAAGAACTACGGCTCCGATGCCTTTAAGGCGACCAACCACACCATCGATCGATTGATGAAGAAACTCTAAGGAGGGTAGATGGCCAAGAAGAATCAGGAATTCCTAGAAGCCTTCACCGCGACCTTGCAGGAGAGAATTCTTCTTTCTGGCGGGAAACCGGCCCTTTTCGGGCGTTCTTCGATCTTCGATAACCTGGAATACCACGTTCCTTACGACTGCGAAGCCGAACTCGCCAAAGCGAGACTCATCCGCGAGATGACCGACAAAATCATGGCCATCATCCGCGATCCCCATATCGCCGTCACTACCAACGAGATCGTCACTCGTGCTGAACTCGCGGGACATTTGTCCCATGAATCGTTCGCTCAAACGATGCGCGATCCTCAGCTTTGGCGGAACAAAGAAGGAGAAATGGCCCCCGAATCGATCCACACGATCGAAACGGTGGATACCATCAACATCTATGAGAATCAGTTCATCTCGATGCTCCTAGATGTCTTGGAAGACGAAGTCGAACTGCTTTTGGCGGATATCGCACCTTTGGTGGAATCGCTCCAAGAACACTTCGAGAGAACCACCAAGACCTTCGGAAGATCATCGATCTTTGAGGATTATTCCAAACGGAAAGGCCCGTATGAGCCGTTCATGCTCAGCAATGGGGAAACCCATGAGGAGCTACTGATGCTTTGCGAAAAACTCAACAAGCGCATCAAGCATCTGAAGTGCACGGAATTCTACAAAGTGACCTCAAATAAGCGGTTCAGCCGCAACGTCATGCCCACGAACATCCTCATGCATGACCCTTTGTACAACTTCTGCTACAAAAACTACCTGACTTCGTTCCGCAAAGAAAAGGACCCGTTTGCCGAGGACGACTTGTATTACAACTACGTCACCGCGGTCATTTGCCATTACTTCAATGCCGAACAGGATTGGCTCGTCGCCAACCAACCGAAGATCACCTTTGGTTCCGATCGCCGTCTTGAACTTCAGTCATTACGCATACGCAGGGGTAACTTCTCTTACTACGTGCGTTTCGATGACGAGAACAACGGCGTTGAATTCAAGGCCGCTTATCTCGGCGGAAAGCGCGAAGGCGTAGAGAAACGCAACGTCCGTTATTACTGGCTCCTAAGCCACGTCTATAGCGAAAAAAACGCCAAAGTTGTGGAGGCCAAACTAGAAGATCTCCGCAAAGGATATGACGATGTCATATTGGTCACCGCCAAGAACGCCGAAAAGAAATTCGGCAACGTGGCGAATCTGTCTTACTACCGCGAGAACGTCGGTGACATCATCCGTAATTTGATGACCAGCATGATGATGATCTTCGATGTAAAGCCAGGCTTATATGATCGTCAATGCCCGTTCTGCGGCAGCGAAGAGGTCGTTTACAGCGGTTCAAACTTTGTTTGCGATCATTGTTCCAGCGAGTATTCGATTTATCACCAGACCAGCCGTGATTTGGTCTGGCTCACCAAGATGGGAGGCAACCACTGATGGAAGAAGAAAAGAAAGTCCTTCGTCCCGAAGAAGACCCCAATAACATTCTCGTGGTCAAAGGCCTCCATAAGTCCTATGGCCCGAAAGAAGTCCTTAAAGGAATTGATTTAGAGATTCATAAGGGCGAGGTTTTCGGCTTCATCGGCAAGAACGGCGCCGGCAAATCGACGACCATCGATTGCATCGTCGGCCTCAAAGAGCCGTCCGCTGGGGAAATCTATATCTGCAACCATGACGCCCGTTCGAATCCGATTGACGCCAAGAAGCGCGTTGGCTATGTTCCTTCGGAACCGGTCGCTTATGAAATGATGACCGGTCTCGATTATCTGGAATTCGTCGCATCCTCCTACGGGATGATCCAGGACTCGTTCGATAAGAACTTGAAGTACTTATCCAATAAGTTCCAGTTGCCGATGGATGAACTCAACCGCAAAATCCGCGGTTACTCGCATGGTATGAAACAGAAAGTCTGCTTGATGGCATCCCTCATCCATAACCCCGAAATCTGGATCATGGACGAACCGACCGTCGGCTTGGATATCATGGTTTCCCAGACTTTGTATGAAATGATCGATGAATTCGCCAACCATGGCCGCACCGTGTTCATCACTTCCCACAACATCGACTTGGTCACGAAAGTCTGTGACCGCGTCGCGATTATCAACAACGGAGTTGTTGCCGATCTTATCGACTTTAAGATCGAACCTTTGAAGAGACGCGACCTCGCTCGCATCTTCTTCACCACCTACGGCGAGGAGGAAAAGAAATAGAATGCTTCTCGAATTGATCCGCAAAGAATTCATGGCCCGCAGGGACGCGGCGGATAAGTCCGTCGTCTCTTTGTTGCTTTCGTGGATTGTCCGCGGTCTTTTCGTTGCTGGCTTCGTTGCCCTCGAATGCTTCATCGCCCTCTCGCTCGACAAGAAGATCGAAAAGTATTCGTCATATGGAACATATGACTTCTTAGTCTTCTTCTTATTCATCGTCTTTGTCGCCGGCATCTTCTACACGACCGTCAAAGCGCGGAAAGCGATCTTTGATCGCAAGGATAGCCAAGTTATCCTGACTTTGCCGGTTTCCAGCAGTGACATCGTCCTCAGCAAGATCATCTATGCTTATCTCCAGGAAGTCCTCTTCCAACTCATCGTCGCCAGCCCGTTATTGATTTGCTACGGCGTGCGGAGAGATTTCGCGGTCATCTACTATGTCTTCGCGGTTCTCTATCCGATCTTCATCTCCTTGAGTGCGGTGGGCATCGCCCTTCTGTTCAGTGTCGCTTATGAATTCATCCACAAATTGATCTCCAAGAGCGACGTTGCCCAGTTCATCATCGCCGCGGTTCTCGTTATTGCCCTATGCTTCGTCTACCGCTATGCCCTCAACCTGTTCTTGGTCGCATTGGCCGACTCTTCCGTCGGCGGCGTCTTCTCACCCGAGTTTGTTGAAGGGGTTCACACAATGTCGAAAGGGGTCATCCCGGTGAAGAACATCATCATGATGACCATCCTCCGTTCGAACCTCGGACCGAACATCGCCATCTTCGTCGGCACCACGGTTTTGGCTCTGGCCGCCGGTATTGCCGTATCCTCGGTTTCCTACGCGAAAATGATGCGGAATGGTGCGGAATCGTCGCAAAAACCGTCTAAAAAGACGAAAAATAGGAAATTAGTGTCGCCTTATAAGGCTTTGGTTAAGAAAGAATTGAGCCTATTATTCCGCGATGGCGGGAACGTATTCTCTTATACCTCCTTGCTCATCATGGCCCCGTTCTTAACCTATGTGGTGGTATCTTCTTTGAACGGCGTCATCTTCGAGGACCTCAAGTTCTACGCCACCTACTTCCCCGAACTCATCTCGGCGATCAATCTCGCGTTAATCCTTTTATTCGCGGGCGTCATCAACAGTTCCGCATCCATGTCCATGTCGCGCGAGAAGCGCTGCGTGGAAGTGGTCAAATCCATCCCCGTTCCCATCATGAAACAGCTTGGCGCCAAGTTACTCATCCCGATGGTGTTCTCTGAATTCAGCTTTATGATCACGTTGTTCGTTCTCTGGATTGCTTCGCCGGTTTCCAATGCCGTCCTTTTGGCCGCGTTGGTGATCGGAACGATGATGATCATCTGGAACAACGCTTTCGGCCTCTATGCGGATATGCATGATGCGGGCGCCCACAAGTCAAAGTTGGCTCCTTGGGCCTCAATCATCCCGATTGCGATGCCGCTCCTCGTCTTAGCATTCCACTTTGCTGTCACCACTTATTCATCGATGCCCGTTTGGGTCGTTTATGTTTTGGAAACTGCTTTCGTAGCGGTTTGTTTCTTGCCATTCGTCATCGGATACAAGAAGCGTTACGAAAGAAGCTTCCGGGAAATGGAGGTTCGCGTATGAAAAATAAGACGCTTCCGATCCTCCTTTTGATCCCGTTCGTGGTCGCTTTATTGGCCTTTGTGTCGGTCATTGCCCTCAACAACACCGTTGCTTCGGACATCCTTGGCATCAGTTGGGCCTATGACGACAACGAAGGTTTCCGCATCGACGCCAACAATGGCTATGCCCTTGAAGCGGAACCCCGCATCGACGAGACCCTCATTCTTGCCCCAGGCAACGATTTAGTGTGGTCCGTCACCGCCACCGATGGCACCGATACGACCATCGCTCGTGTTGAGAACGATAACGACAATTATTTCCTCTATGCCCTCCAAGAAGGCGAGTGCAAGGTCATCTGCTCCAACAAGCGTGGCACAGTGTCCCGTTTCTTCACCGCGACGATCTTCGATTCTGGCACCATCATCATCAACCCGAAGAAAGCCGCCTCCGGCAACTCCGTCGAGCCATTCCGGACTTACGGCCAGTATGACTTTGTCTATGACAACCTTGCCATGGATGCTTATGACCACAAAGAAGCGACCTTCGAAATCGATACCAAAGTCTACTTCGAATCTGATATCGCCCAAACGACCGCCTTGGTTGAAAAGTCCGATAACATCGACTATGTCGATGGCAAAGTCATCATCCATGAAGCCGGTGATAGTTACTTCACCTTGCGCTCGACCCAAGAAGAATGGATCAAAACCACTTATTCGTTCAAAGTCATCGGAGGTGCCTACAACATCTATTCTTACGACGACCTTCTGATGGCTACCAACTACAGCACCTTGGGCGAAAAGGCCGTTCTCCAAACAAATCTCGAGTCCCTAAAGAACACCTATGTCCATCAGGCCGGCATCCCTCAGACTACCAAGCCGCTATCCGCCAACACGGCCCTCTATGGTCACTTCAACACCAACAATAGAACCTTCTCGTTTGCGAACGACATCTATCGTTTCGAAACCACCTATAACCACGATTACATCACCCAGTACAACAACACGTTTGGTGGTGACTTCGAACCGATTGTTCTTGCCGGTATTCACGTCCAGCAGGACTTCTATGGCAACGGCTTCAAGATCAACTTCCACGAGCTTGCTTATCCGACCAATGGCAAAGTCAGCACCAATGGCAAATTGGTTCCTGGCGCAGCCGACTTATTCCACGGTCCGTTGCCCTTTGTGACGATTGGCCCGCTTGGAGAGGAGTTCTTCGTCAAGGCGTTGGGCCAGGACAACGTTGGTATGTATGTTGATGGCGACAACATCACCGTTGACAATGTCGAACTGTCCAATACCAACAACATCAACAATATGTATGACCTCACCTATACCGGTTCCGTCGTTGATGTCCATGGTCAGAACAACACCATTAAAAACTCGGTCATCAGCAACGGTAAAACTGCGGTTCGTGCGTTTGACGCCGATGGATTCACCCTCAAAAATTCCATCCTCAAGAACGCTGCGGAATTCTTACTTAAAGTCGGTTCCAACGATGTCGCGAAACCCAATGAATCGCAACAGATCGCCTGGAATAACGACAAAATCAACGTTTCCAAGTCCTTTGCCGACTTCTATACCACGGATGCCTCCGTCACTGGCGCGACCGCGAACAACTTGCTCAGCGCCTTCATTGGAAACAAGTTCGGTGGTCACTTCGATCCGGATACCACCAATCAGTATCTCCGCCTCATCGCTGAGAACACCCCGGACGACTTCATCGATTGGAACGACGCCGATATGGTCAAGGCCCTCGAAGCCGTCCAAGAAGGATTAGATAATCCGATGTATGCGGACGAGCCCGATCACATGAGCGTCATCGATACCAACTTTGCGAACTCTGGCATCTTCTCGATCGCTCTCGAGTCGTCTTTCAACGGAGCTTACCTCTATGAGGGATTGCCCGCGCCAATCGCGATGGTGGTTGAGATGCTTGGCGCATTAGCCCCATACAAAGTCGGTGGCACCTCACGCCCCATCGATCTCACCTTGTCGGGCAAAACGGACTTCTATGATTGGAAGGACATCGACACGATTGACCTCTCGACCTTGATGGATGAAAATATTGCCGCTTTAGCGGCACAGGCTGGTTCAAGTGCGACCATGACCATCGATGATTACTTCCCGGTGAAGAAGATGCTCAAAGAGGCCGCTAAAGCCGCTGGGTGCCTCTACAAGAAAGATGGCAAGGAATACGTCAATACCGAGGTTGCTTGGTATGGCGGTGGTCGGAATGACTCAACCGTCAACACGAATACCCTTGCTGGCCAATCCACCTTCTCGGATCCGCACATTGCTGACTTGATTGCCGCCAACATCGGCAACAAGTACATCGCCAATGTCTGGTATATGGAAATATTCGCCAAGGCCGTTCTAATGGCCACAGGCACCCATCCGTTCCGCTTCGCGACGAATGAGGCGGTGGGCGACGGCGTCCCAGCCCTGTATGGGCAATCGCCGCAGGTCAGCGACCTCATCGCCAATTACAGCGCATAACGAAAGGAGAACGAAGATGAAAAAAGCGAAATCAATCTTGTTCTTATCCGCCCTCGCCCTCGGAGCGGCCGCCATCAGCGGCTGTTCAATGTTCGGCGGCGAAACCGGCGGGTTCACTTCCTATGACTATTCCGTCGATTCGAGTACGGGAGATGCTTATCTCACGTTCTATCTCGATGATGAATGGGCCGATCCTTTCGTCGTGAAGATTCCGAATCGGGCTGGTACCGACGGCATCGGTATTGATGATGTTCTTATCAATCGTGGCGATACTTCCGTAACCTTAACTATTCTTTATACCGATGGACGTTCCAGCATCTTCTCATTGCCTTATGGCAAAGATGGTCTTTCGGTGAACAATGTCACCGCCGAAACCGATCCAACCACCGGTGATTTGTATCTCACTTTCAAATATGGCGAAACTCCGGTTGGCGATCCGATTCGCGTTCCGATGGGCAATGGCATCGCTTCCATTACCCCGACCCCGGTTGGTGACACAACGATCATCACCATTGCCTTCACCGATCCGGATATGAATTCCGTTTCCTTCGAAATTACGAATGGGCTTGGAATCGCTTCCGTCGAGGTTAACGGCGCCCTTGAAACCAATACTCAATATTGCCTGACCATCACTTATTCCAACGGTGAGACGCAAGACGTTTATCTCGATAAACCCATCAGCACTCATTGGTATCATGGCAGTGGTGCGCCAACCGCCTATCCGAACAACATCGACACCGCGGATGCGAAGGCCGGTGACTACTATCTAGATACCGCCTCTGGCTGGGTTTATGTCTATGAGAACGATGCCTGGTATCAATTGTTCTGCATGAAAGCTGGCGACAGCAGCACCACTGAGAATTACTTTGTAACTTTCTATCCCAATGGTGGCTACTGGAATGGTGATCCGACCGATACGGCCAGTCTCCGCCAGGGTGTTCAGGCCGGCCATACGATGGATTTGGCTGATATTCCTGTCCCCGAACACGCGACCGCGACATTCAAAGGCTGGTTCACCGATCCGACCAATGTTAACGCCGGTCAATTCACCGATTTGACGGTGGTCACAAAATCGATTTCCTTATACGCAAGATGGAGTGAATAACGAATGGAGTTTTTGAAGAGTCACTGGTTCTTAATCATGATGTTGGCAATCGCCACCGTCTTGGTTTTCGTGTGGCTCTTCGTCTTCAACCGCAAACGCTTGAATGCGAAGTGGTGGGAGATTCTCATCGTTGCGCTCATCCACGTCCTCTATGGCGTTGGGACCGTTGTGTTCTGGGCCCTTCTCGAAGCGGGCTTCGACACCACAAAAGCGGGCAATATGTCCATGTTCGGCGGCGTGTTCCTGATGCCGGTTATGTACATTGCCTACGCCAAAATCAAAAAGCTTCCGGTGGGACTTGTGTTCGATGTGTTCGCGATCGCCCTCATCGCCACTTTGTTCTGCGCGAGATGCAACTGCTTGTATGCCGGATGCTGCAAAGGCATCGAAATTGGCTCTACCGGATATTTGTATCCGACTCGCGAAGCCGAATTGTTGTTCTATGCAATCTTTATGATTGTTATCATCCCTTGGATCCTGCGCGATCGCAGCAAAGGCAGAGTGTATCCAATTTATTTGTTATCCTACGGGCTTGCCCGATTCCTCATCGAATCCTTCCGCGAATCGAGCGCGGCTGGATTCCTTCATATGGGCCACATCTGGGCAATGGTTTCCGTTGTCGTTGGCGTGGGTTTCATCGTAGCCCGCGTCATTATCAACAAGCGAAAGGAGGCCAAAAATGCGTAAGTTTTCTCTGAAACGTAGAAGATGGACCCAGGCCTTACTGGCTTTCTTTGCGGCATTGGCGATTGGCGGGGCCACAACCGCGAATTTGATGCATCAAGGGCACGCGAGCGCCGTATCCGGTTTCTCCGTTTCCGGTCTTTCCGCGAGCCATGATGATAAGAGTACTGCCAGTTGGACATGGAATAGTTCGGGGAATGTGCTTACCGGTAACGTGACGTCCACGTCATCCACGTCTTGTGGAAGCACCTCCTACACTCAAGTGACCTCCACTCTTACCATCACCAACACATCTTCTTCCCTGGGAGGAGACCTTTCGTTCACTTACACCCTTACTGGTGGTTCGGCAACACTCGGTGGCACGAGTGCGTCTGCCAGTGGGTCCATCAATACTCACATTAATGCTTCTGGGACATACACAATCAAAAACACCTCCCCCAAGTCGGCTACCGCGTCGGTTTTGACTCTCAGCAGCGTTGCATGGACCCCAGAATCCGCCTCCATTAGTACAACTTTTTTGCCCGCCGATAGCGGCGGGACATACACCGTGGCAAGCACCACGAACGGCACTCGCACCATTTCTGCGCAAACCACCCTGACCCAACTTTCTACGGAACCATATACAATCACGGTGGCTCCTTCTTCAGGATACAATCTCAAAGGTTGGTATATTAACGGGTCTTATTCCGAAGATAACACCAATCCAAAAACGCTGTATCAAACCGTGAATAACGCAACCTATAAACCTAGGTTCGTATCAAATTCTGCGGCCACATATCAAGTAGGCAGCACTTTGTACTATGATTTAAACGACGCAATTAGCATAGCATCCTCTGGAAGTAATAAAAAAATTACCGTTGTTGGTAATGGCACCGTTCCAGCAGGGAATTATGTCATTCCCAACGGTGTTACGCTTTTAATTCCGTATAATTCCGCAGCAACAATAGTGACGGCAACCCCCTCAACCGCAACATACGCTGTCCCCAACGCATATAAGCTATTAACCATTGCGAACGGGGCGGTGATTACCGTTCAAAGCGGTGGTGCTATCTCAGTTGCCGCGCAGGTTGACAAAGGCAACGCTTATCCCTCTGGGCCTCAAGGGCGCATCAATATGCAAACGGGATCATCAATCGTTTTGCAAAGCGGATCCAACCTCTATGCCTGGGGCTACATCTATGGCCCTGGTATGGTGACCGCGGAAAGTGGCGCAAAGGTTTACGAATGTTTCCAACTTTTGGGTTGGCGAGGCGGCAACTGTACCTCTTCAATGATGAGTGGTTCATATAAGGTTTTCCCAGTAAGTTCCTATGCCATACAAAACATCGAATCGCCGTTGAAAATGTATTCCGGCGCCACGCTGACGTGTTTTAGTTGTGTCACAGTTACCTTATTAGGAACCCAGACAACATCTGTTGATTTCATCGGAAGCTCAGGCATGTTCCACGTTAACAGTGGTTATGTTATTAAGTCGTACACCCCAACACAAAACACGATGAAAATTGAAGTGGCCGGCAACGTTAATATCTCTCCGATTTCGCTGAAAGTGTCTAGTTATACAATGAAATCGCAAGATTATGTGTTACCCGTAGCAAGTAACATAGATATCCATCTCCAAAGCGGAACGTTAACCGCTGAAAGTGGTAATACGAACGGCATAGCGTTTTATCCTAGCTCAGTTTTGACTATTGACTCTGGTGCTACGTTCTCAATTGCAACACCAGTTTATGTTTACGATTCAGCAGATTGGAACGGCGGGGTTGGTTCTGGGAATCAGCAACAAATTAACCCCAAATATTCCCCTAGTGGTTCAATCACAACAAAAACATGGAGGGACGCTCGGTTGGACGTCAATGGGACTATCCAAGTTTCTTCAGGTGGCCTTTTCACAACTACCGGCGGCGCCGATATTCGAACATCAAACGGCACAGGACACATTAATTTGTCCGCGGCCGCCCCAAGCAATACCACGATTTACCAAGTAACACAGTCCGGCAACGAAGTTAGTTCGTGGAACGCCACTGCTGTGACCCCGGCGCAACTTCATAATTATCGAACGAGTGAATCAACGCCGGCATATCTTGCTACGTCTGAAGCTGCGGCCAATTCCTCTTTTAGCTTTTGCTCTGGAGGATCCGATTCGCACGCCGCTGGTTACCACGCCACAAACCCGGTTTGGTATAAGGCACAAAACTTCACAATTTCATTTAATAGTGGCGGCGGTGCGGGAAGCAAAACCGATGATAGCCAGGCGGCACATACGGACTATATAGTCCCAGCCAATCCTTACACTCGCGAGGACTGGGCTTTCATTGGATGGTCAGACGGCGCCAACACCTATCAGCCAAACGACAAAATTCATATTACCGGCAACATTACTTTGACTGCCGTTTGGTCGCAAGAATCCGTCACAGTAACCTGGAAAAACTACGACGGCTCAACGCTTGAAACGGATACTGGTGTTCAAGTGGGCATCACTCCGACGTACGACGGCGCCACCCCGGCCAAGCCGTCCACGGCGCAGTATTCGTATACCTTCACCGGCTGGAGCCCGGCCGTCGGACCCGTCACGTCGGACACCACCTACACCGCGCAGTTCTCCCAGACCACCAGAACGTATACCATTACTTGGAAAAACTACGACGGTTCGTCCATATTAGAAACGGACCCCAACGTTCCTTATGGTTCGACCCCAACATATAATGGTTCGACCCCGACTCACCCAACCACCCCAGGAATTGAATACACCTTTGTTGGGTGGGCGACTTCCGCGAATCAAACCCAGGGGATCGGATTACCGACCGTGTCTGGTGACGCGACGTACTTTGCTGCATTCTCAACCGCCGCACAAACCGTCACAGTAACCTGGAAAAACTACGACGGCTCAACGCTTGAAACTGATTTAGGAGTTGAATATGGCACCACTCCGACGTACGACGGCGCCACCCCGGCCAAGCCGTCCACGGCGCAGTATTCGTACACCTTCACCGGCTGGAGCCCGGCCGTCGGACCCGTCACGTCGGACACCACCTACACCGCGCAGTTCTCCTCGACGGTCAGAAGCTACACAATCACGTTCGTAAACTACGATGGTACGACCCTTCAGTCCGGCGAGGTCGCATACGGCCAAACCCCGACTTATTCAGGTGCCACCCCGGCTAAGCCGTCTGATGGTAGATATCACTATGAGTTCATAGGATGGGATAGTGAGATAGTTACGGTTACCGGTGCCAAAACATATACGGCCACATACCGGCAATATGTCAATGGGATTTACGAAGAAGGTGGAATTACAACTTTCTATAACACTTCGGGCAACGTCATTGATGGTGGCACAACTGGCCGCATCGTTTTCTATGATGATTCCCCGCTATCGGGTTATGATGTTGGGGACGGCCATTACTACTACGTTGTGGAAAACGGCGTGGTTGTCAACCACGCTGGTTTGGTAGCCATTTACATACCAGAAACAGCCAGTTGGACATATTACTATTTTGGCGAAAACAACTATGCATACACTTCTGGTCGTTTCTATTGCGACATGAGCTACGCAACGGGGTTTGCGTCTGGCCTGAATTTCGAATCTGGCTGGTATTCCTTTGATGCCCAGGGCCATATGATCATGGAGCCCACTCAAATTGTGGGTGGGGTTGCAAAAGATGCCGTCGGAAATCCGTGCGCCGGTTATGGTTTATTCGTCTTGGATGGTTATTACTACTACGCAACCGAAGATGGTTCAATCGTTACAAGCGGCACTTACTATGTATCCAACACCAATAGTTTGACCTATAACGAAAGCGCCATTCAGGAAGGCTTGTATTATTTCGACGCCTCTGGTCATATGTATATGATCAGCGGTGGCGCTCTTGTAGAAATGGAGGCTCCGACCGCATGAAACGCCGCGGGAATATTGGGAAAATGCTAACCGCCATGGTCCTCGGGATTGTGGCTTTGGGCACGGTTGGTTTCTCCGCGTGGGTCGTTTCCTCCGGCAACGCTTCTGGCGGTGTGGTGGCCACGATCAACGGCGCCAACGTCGAAGAAATGTCCACCGGTTTCGGTGTGAGCGTGACTCCGCTCAAGATGGGTACCTATTTCTATGAAAACAACCAACAGACTGACAACGATGAGGTTGGATATTTAACCTATACGTTCTCGGTCACGCCGTCATCCTTGCCGACAATGCTCAAACATTCTTCTGGCTCTGGATATGGATTCTCGCTTTCGGGATCTTTAACGTTCTCCGCCGACAATGCGGTGAATCTGTTCAGTTCCGACCATATTGTTACAGCGGCTGTTGCCACTTCATTGACGACTGGGATGACCGTTACGTCGCCGACATTAACCCCGTCGGATATTTCTAACACCGCCACGCCGAACTATGGCATGGCCACAGTGTCGGCATTCAATGTCGTGACTGCCTCAACCGGTTCCTCTGCTGAGCAATTCTCCGTTGCGTTTGGGTTCAAACAATCCCTCTTATGGGAATATGTTCCGAACACCACGACGAGTTATCGCAGTCTGCTTGAAACGGGACATTTCGTGCTGAAATTACAAGGAGGTGCCATCCATGAATAAAAAAGTGGTCATTGGTCTTTCCTTGATTTCCGCGCTTGCTTTGGTCGGATGCGCAGTTGGCGAAGCGGCTTGGCAAGCTGTCGTTATTCGTGATAGCAATGGTAACACGGATGACGCTTATTATGGCGTTCAATACCATGTCCGTCGTGGTGCGGCAAACGGTGATGCTCAAATTGTCAATGGGCCAGCCAATTTGGAACTTACATCCGATTACGATTTGCTTGAACTAGCGCCAATTCAATCCGATTTGATGAATGATCGTTTCTATTTCGCGGGTTGGCACGTCGGCTCTTCCGCCGGACCAACAAGCACCGGCACAACCTTCACCAGCGCGATTGACCATTCCCCGTTGGCATTAAAGACTGCTTATGGTTCCGTTCCGAATGATGCCACGTTCCATCTATGGGATATTTGGGCTGACGAAGTCAGGTCCACAGATGTTGTGTTTGATGTTACCTATAACACCAACCAACATTACCGGACTTTGGTTGCCGTTACGGATATCTTCTATTTGTTCAACATCAATCTTCCGGTGGAAGGATATCACGCAACCACGTTTACCTATAATGCGATTGACTTTGACGTGAATGATTCCTTGGATCTTACTGTTGCAACGACATTCTCAGAACTCGGCGCCAGTGGAACCCGTATTATTCCATTGACCGCAACTTTGGCGGCCAACGTTGCCCCATGAACCCCGCTTTCGATTTAGTACAGGCCCTTTTCTGGGGAGGGACCTATTTCTCCATAATTCTTTTTGGATTTATCTTTTTTCAAAAAAAGATCAAATCGATTCCGCTAACCGCTGTAATCCTGAATTTTAGTTGGGAGTTAAATGCGGTTATTGAATCGCGTGGATATTGGGTTCATGCCCTTTGGCTATCGCTGGATGCGGTTGTCTTGTTTTTAACCCTGTGGTCATTTGACAAACGTTGGTTGATGATGCGAATTGCTATCGCATTATTGGTTGTTTTCTCAGTAGCTTTGCATTTCATTTTCGGCGTGGAAAATGGGCAACTAATCTCCGTCTTTGTCATTGATTGTCTCATGGCGGCCTCGTTTTTTGCGTTTTATAGTCAGATTGATATTCGTGGGAAAGTAATTGTCGCAATCTTTAAACTCATGGGAGATTTATTTGCCTTCCTTGCCTATAAAAACACCCTGTTGTTTGTTGAGGTCGCTGGTTGGATTGTTTTGGTTTTTAATTCCGTTTATTTGATTTTTTGTTTGGCGGACACCATCAAAGCGCTTCGGAACACAAAACGTTTTTGTAAAAAAATCGTGCGTTAGATGCGCACGATTTTCTTTTCGTCGTATTGGGTTCTTGGTTCGGGATGAACCACGGGCACCCCGACATAAATCAATGAGAACGGGATTTCTCCATCTTCTAGATGGATGATGCTGCGGATCGATTCCATACGCGGCTCCAATGGGTATTCCGCGAGCCAAAGGGTGCCCAGACCGAGTTCGACCGCTTGAGTCATGATGTTCTCGGTGGCCGCTCCGCAGTCGGAGGTCCATAGATTGGAGATATTCTCATTGCCGGTCACGAGGATGGCACAAGGTGCCGGATAGTTCCCATGCGGGCCGATCCCGTCGCGGATCTTCTGTAACGTTTCTTCGTCGGTCACGACATAGAATTTCCAAGGTTGGGAGTTCCTACCGGTGGGGGCCGCCATCGCGGCCTCTAATAACAAGCGGATTTGCTCCTCGGTTAATTTCGTCTCTTCGAATTTGCGGATGCTGCGTCTTTCTAACAAAGCTTCTCTAACGGTCATGGTGTATGCCTCCTCTTTTTATTTAACCACAAAAGCGGTGTTTCTCTCCTCGCGGATATTTGCTACTCTATGTTCGGTATTTATGAGTCGCGTCCTTTCTACGAAACTTCCGTTGCCCAACATGTACAATTTCCGCGATTTGGGTGGGATTGAGAACATCCATGGGCAACATGTCAAACCGCGTTTGCTCATCCGCAGCGACATGCTGATGCGGGCCGAGCAACCGACCTTGGATTACTGCGCCAACCTCCCTTTGAGATTGGATATCGATTTCCGGGCTCCGCACGAACTCGTGCTTCGCCCCGACCCCGATATCCCCGGCTGCAAGAAACTCAATCTCCCGTTGAGTGATCCCGCTTTGCGGGGCGTTCAAAAAGGATATCCGCACGAACCATTTGATTTCAAACACCCGAACCTCAATGCCTTGTGGTTCTTCATCCACTTATATTCCCCGACTGGGGACGCCTATGAGACGATGGGCATCAACTACAAGAAGATGGTGTCCGATGCTTTCTGCTTGAAGCAGTGGAGCGTTTTCTTCCACGAGATCCTCGCGGTCAAAGATGGGGCCGTCCTTTGGCACTGCACCGACGGTAAGGACCGGACGGGCCTTGCCACCATGTTGTTATTGACCCTTCTTGAAGTCCCTTACGAGACGATCCGTGAGGACTATATGCTGTCTCTCGAGAACAACCAACCGAAGATCAAAATGCTGTCTGATCATATGGACACTTTGGAGTTGCCGGACCCGACGATGAAAGAACGGTTGCTCGTCACCCAGTACGTCGATCTGCGGTGGCTCGATGGGGCGGTGGACGCCATCAAAGAGCTCGGCGGATTCGATTTCTACTTCCACGAATGCCTTGGGCTGACTGACGAGGACATCGCCACGTTAAGGGCGAGATATTTAGAGTAAAATCCCTGCAAAAAGCAAAAAAATAACCGCAAAATGCCAGCAAAATGACGTTTTTGTCGCGTTCTCGCGCCAGACTGCGCTGAAGCATCACGCCCCGCAAAACGGTGCTCGTTTTGCATCGCCTGCTTTATAATTATTTCATATATGGGTGCGCGACTTTTTCGCGAGTCAAGGAGCAATTATGGCCACTCTGAAGTTCATTAACATCGATAAGATTTACGACAACAACGTCCAAGCGGTTTTCGACTTCAACCTCGAGATCGCCGACAAGGAATTTATCGTTTTCGTCGGCCCGTCCGGCTGCGGCAAATCAACCACGTTACGAATGGTCGCTGGCTTAGAAGACATCTCGGCTGGCGAACTGTATATCGATGGCGTTTTGATTAACGACGTTTTGCCGAAAGACCGCGACATCGCCATGGTGTTCCAGAACTACGCCCTCTATCCCCATATGACCGTTTATGACAACATGGCCTTCGGTCTGAAGCTACGCCATTTCAAAGCCCCCAAGAAAGACCACGCTCTCATCCAGTTAATCAAACTCAAAGATGCGTTATCTCATCCGGCCGATGTGGTCAAAGCCCTCAACGAAGAATGTCCGAAGAAACAACGTCTCGAGCATGTCATCGCCGCTTTATCCATCAACCAATACACCGCAAAGAAACTCATCGGACTTCATTTAAAAGATGAACAATCGGTCGAGAAAGCCAAAGAATCCCTTGAAGCGAAGATCCAAGCCCGTTTGGATGGATACAAAGCCAAAGGCATCACCCTCGACGATGATTTCGTCATCCTCACCGATGGAAAACCAACCGTTGTCCGTACTGGATTCAAACTCTATGAGATCGATGAGAAGGTCCGTCAGGCTTCCGCGATCCTCGGTTTGGATGAATACCTCGACCGCCGCCCGAAGGCTTTGTCCGGTGGCCAGCGTCAGCGTGTCGCCTTAGGGCGCGCTATCGTCCGTCAGCCGAAGGTCTTCCTTATGGACGAGCCTTTGTCCAACCTCGACGCCAAACTCCGCGTTCAGACCAGAAGCGAGATCACCAAGATCCATCGTCAGGTCGGCGCGACAACCATTTACGTCACCCACGACCAGACCGAAGCCATGACGATGGCGGATCGCATCGTCGTCATGAAAGATGGCCGCATCCAGCAGATTGGCACCCCGAAAGAGGTGTATCAATCCCCGGCCAACATCTTCGTCGGCGGCTTTATCGGCACTCCGCCCATGAACTTCCTCCGCGGCGAGATCAAAGATGGCAAGTTCTATGCGAATGGCCAAAAAGAAGCGACCTATGTTTTGAATAAAGAACAAAAAGCCCTCCTTGCGGACTACGAAGGCAAACAGATCGTCTTCGGCATCCGTCCGGAAGACTGCGTCGTCGCCGATAAGGGCTTCCTCGTCAAAACCGATGTCGTTGAGCTCCTCGGCAGCGAACTCATCGTTTACGCCGTCTACGGCGATCAGCGGTTGGTCTTCAAAACCTCCGCCAAACGCGATATCCGCGCCGAGCAGGAAATCACGTTGTCTTGCGACGCCGAACGCGTCCACTTCTTCGATCCGGAAACCACTGAACGGATTCACGCTTGATGGAACGGATCAAAGTCGAACACGTATCGCTTTCCTATCCCGACACCCGGAAAGGCCATAAGAAAGAAAAGATCCCTGCTCTGCACGATATTTCCTTGTCGGTGCATGACGGGGAGTTTTTGGTCATCATCGGCCCGACCGGTGGCGGTAAGTCCTCGTTGCTAAAAGCAATGTTAGGCATTGTTCCTTATGAAGGTACCGTTGAAATATCCGGGATCGATTCGAATTTGCTAAGCCCGCGGGCCAAGCGGTTGAGCTATGTGTCCCAGTCTTTCCTGACCTACAACTTCATGAGCGTCTACGCCAACATCGCTTTGCCCCTTAAGGCGGAGAAAGTCCCCGTTCGGGAAATCGAGAAACGCGTGGATGAGATCGCCGAGGTTTTCGGCATCGGGCACCTTTTGTCCCGAAAGCCGACCAAATTATCCCAGGGCCAGCAACAGAGAGTAGCCCTCGCCCGAGCGTTGATCCGTCATTCGGACGCCTATTTCTTCGATGAGCCATTCTCCAATTTGGATCCCTTAATCCGGGCTGATTTAAGAAAACGGCTCAAAGAGTACCAAAAGACCCATCATGCGACGATGGTGTTCGTGACCCATGACATCAACGACGCTTTGCTTTTGGCGGACCGCGTCGTCGTCATCGTCGATGGACGCATCGCCGAACTCGGAACGGTGGATGATGTCCTCCGCTCAACGAAGCCGGAAGTCCAAGCCCTTGTCGGAGGCGTGTCCCATGAATGAGCTTTATGACATCAACAAAGGATTGTCGTTGCTCAAGAACCGCAAGACGGCGGACGCTTTGACGTATGTGGCACTTGGTATCTGCGCCGCCGTCACCGCCGTAACGGTCGTCTTCGGCTTTGCCATTTGGATGGCGGTTATCTTTGCCGTCTTTTGGGCGGCCTTCGCTTTCTGGTCTTTGACCTATGGCCTTTATATCCGCAAGAAATGGAATGCCCATTATCACTTCTTGGCCAAGGTTGAGCAATTCGAACACAAAGTGTTCCAAGGCGAACTTGTCGCTAAGTCCGATTATCCGATCACCAATGAGAATATGTCTATGATCGAGGTTCGTTTGGATCGCGATGTGTTATTCGTTGAAATAGATAAAGCCCCTTTGTTTGAGCTAGGAAAGAATTACCGCGTCGAAGCGGTGGATGGAGTCATCGTCGGTTATGAAGAAATCTAGCGGCTCCTTCAAAGCGTTCCTTTCCTACACTTGGCAGTGGTATTTGCTCGCGGCTGCGGCGATTGCCGGGATTGACTATGGCATCTACGCCGTCAGCCATACCCCAAAGCCCGAGAATACCCTCTCCGTTTTCGTCGGCATCAAGTCGATGGAGTACTACCAGATGGAGAAGGACCTATATGCCGCCAAGTATGCGGACACCACGATTAAGAAAGTGTCCATCGATCACAGCGATCCCGATGACTTCTATTTCGGATTGGTTTTCTCCACCCGTGGGGTCGTCATCACGGACATCATCATCCTGCCGTCCCAATATCTCGGCGAGGAATCTTATTCGACCTATTTCTCCCCAATTGCCGAGGGAGTCTTGGACAATTATGTCCCCAATCCCATCGGCTGGAGCGACTACGAAAATGTTCATTACGGCATCGCGCTCGGCGACCGCTTATCCCGTTATGGGGTCGGCGAGAATTACTATGCGTTCTTCAACAAAAAGAGTGAGAAGACAGGAGCTGTCAACCCCGATAGCCAGAACGATTTCGCTTTGGAAGCGCTGAGGTGGATCTATGGCTAGACGGCGCATCCCCAGAAAACCGAAATACGCCGAAAAAGACTTTTTGGTGACGGATTTGCCGAGAAATCGTTGGAAAATGTTCGGTGATATCGTGCGGAATGAGTGGAAAACCCTGCTGATTCTCGGGTTGGTTTTCCTCTTAATGTGCCTACCTCTCATCCTCAGCCATTACTACTATTTGCTCATTGTCAACCGCATCGTGAATGGGGACGATCCCTCGATGCAGGATATCCGTACAGCGTCTCTTATTTACTACGCGGTGAACTTCGGCATCCTTCTCATCGTCGGGGTGTTTTACGGCGGGGTCCAACGCATCTACAAACGGATGGCGTACGGCCAAGGCCTCCTTTTCGGCGGCGACTTCCTCGAAGGCATCCGCGAGAACTGGAAAGAGAACCTCATCCGTTTCGCCATCCACGGATTATTGGAGTTCGCGTTCGGATTCTTATCTCTGATGGTGCTATCCAAACCGATCCTCGCCTATGTGCTAAAAGGATTCCATTACGGCATCTTGCGCCCGGCGTTCCTCATCGGTTTGTTCCTCGGCGCCGTTTACAGTGACCCTTTCGGCAAAAAATTTTTCGTCAGCATCGTCGTATTCATCAAATACTTGCCGCACGCCATGTTGATGTACACGATGATCTGCTGGCCATCCCTGTTATTCCTCATCGGCGCATCTTTCATTCAGTTATTTTTGCCAATGATTTTGGCTTTCGTTTCTTTACCGTTCGGTTACCTCGGCGCCGTTTTGTTGGCCAACTATGTTTTCGATAAAGCGATAAACGCTTCATCTTTCCCCGATTTGGTGCGAAAAGGCCTCTCCCCGCAGTAAACATTTTTCTTATGTGTAAACACATTTTTTCACGGATTTTGTAAACATTTTCGCTTCGCCCTCTTGCACATAGCCCCGCGTTTCGCTTAACATATACACATGCGAGACATACACGATTACCCACGACCCCAATTTTTGCGCAGCAGTCATTTTTGTCTGGATGGCGATTGGGATTTCAGTTTTGATGACGAAAACAAAGGACTTCAGGAACGTTGGCAAGAATCATTCCCTGCTGGGATGACGATCCGCGTTCCTTTTTCTTATCAGACAGCCGCCAGCGGTTTGGCCATCCCCGATGAGCATTCCATCGTTTGGTACCGCCGGGACATCGAGGTGGATCCCTCTGCGTTAAAAGACCAAAGAGCGATCCTCCATTTCGAAGGCGTTGACTATAAGGCTTCCGTCTTCGTCGATGGCCGTTTCCAAGGCGAGCACCAAGGCGGATACGCCCGTTTCAGTTTGGATATCACGGACGCCCTCTTGCGTTCGAATGGGAAATCCTCGTTGACCGTCCGTTGCGAGGACCGCAAAGAAGCGACCCAACCTCGCGGGAAACAGACCTGGCTCAAAGAACCGTTCGGATGCTGGTACAAAGAAACCAACGGCATCTGGAAACCGGTCTGGATGGAACTCGTCCCCGAAATCCGATTGGATTCGGTGAAGATCACCCCGTGCTTGGATGACTATTTCGTCGAATTCGAAGTGGTCATGAATCAGCTGCCCGACAATGGCGACGTCCGTATCGAAATCTCTTATCAGGGTACTGCGTTGTCCGAGACCACATTCCATATTCATCGCCGCATCACCAACGTGAAGATCGACTTGAACAATGATTTGGATGGATTCCGCGTTCATTATTGGACCCCGAATAACCCGAATCTCTATGATGTCCGTTTTGTCTATCTCCAAGATGGCATTGAAACCGACGTCGTCGAATCCTACTTCGGCTTCCGTTCTTTGCGGGCCGTCGAGAATTGCCTCCTTCTCAATTTGAACCCCATCTACCTCAAGATGGTTTTGCATCAAGGCTATTACCGCGAAAGCGGATTGACCGCCCCATCTTATGAGGCTCTTGAAAGGGATGTCAAATTGGCCAAACAGCTTGGTTTCAACGGCATCCGCATGCACCAAAAGATCGAAGATGAACGCTTCTATTCCATCTGCGACCGCCTGGGCATGATCGTCTGGTGCGAGATGCCGAGCCCCTATGAATTCAAGAATGAGACGGTCCACAACCTCATCTCCGAATGGGATGCGGTGGTCCGTCAGCTCTATAACCACCCCAGCATCTGCGCTTGGGTGCCGATCAATGAATCCTGGGGCATCCCACGGGTCACCACCGATCCGACCAACCAGAACCTGAGTCTGGCTCTTTATCACTTAACCAAAGCTTATGATCGTTATCGCCCGGTGATCTCCAACGATGGTTGGGAACACACCTTGAGCGATATTGTTACCCTCCATAACTATGCCCAGTCCGGTGAGGAACTCCATCACTTCTACGATGATTTGGAAATCCTCAACAACTGGCACAAAGTGGATTATTCCCAAACTCGTTTGACCTTCTCCGATGGCTTTGCCTACGAAGGCCAGCCGGTCATCGTGTCCGAGTTCGTCGGGACTTCGTTCCAGAACGGCAAGGACAAAGGCTGGGGCTATGGCAGCGAGGCCCGTTCGGAAAAGGATTACTTAGCCAGATTCGAATCTTTGATCAAGGCCATCCGTTCCAATGACGGCGTCTGCGGTTATTGCATCACCCAGCTAAGCGATGTCGAAGCCGAGATCAACGGCTTGGTCGACTTTGACCGGAACGAAAAAGCCGATCTCAAAGAGATCGAACGCATTATCAAGGAGAACTGATCGATGTTGCTCTTACGACCCAAACAACTGATACCCGTCGCGATTTTCGGCGCGGTCGTCGTCGGGTCGTTTGGCTATGACATCTTCAACTCGGTCGGCCATCGCGGCGGCGGTGACGACAACAAGATCCATCTATCCCTCTATCACTGGGATAATGGCGGCAACACGGAGACCGACCTCGTCAAAGAGGTTTGCAAAGAGTTCGAGAAAGACAACCCGAACATCGCCGTCGATGTCGAGATCATTTCCTCTTACGAAACCCAATTCCAGAACTTTATGGCTTCCAAGAACGTCCCGGACGTCTTCTGCGTCCCCGACGGCAACTTCGGGACCTGGGTTCAGACCGGCGTCATGCTCGACCTTCAGGATTATTGGGACAACACCACCAATATCGACAAAGAGCACTTAGCCCCCTCTGCGTTGCAGCGTTATCGCTGGAACGGGACGACGATGGGCAGCGGCCATCTCTACTGCGTGCCGAAGGACATCACCCCCTACGTGATGTACTACAACAAAGACCTCTTCGATGAATATGGGGTCCCCTATCCTTCCGCGACGGAAATCATGGACCCGTATGAGGCCAACGAGATGTGGAAGGAATTCGGTTATAACCGGGGAACCGTCCGTTTCAAGACCAATGGCGAGATGCGCCTTATGGACGACCACATCTATGGCGTTGCCAAACTATATCCCGAAGGATTGATTTGGTCGAATGGGGCCGATTACCTCAACGAAGCGAGAAACGAGGCTTTGATCGATTCCGACGAATTCATCGAAGCCTATGAATATATCGTCCATTCGACGATGGAAGTGGCGGTGGCCCCGACCTCGCGCGTCATCACCTCGACCGCGGAGAAGTCCTTGTTCCTCAACGGCAAAGCCGCCTGCTACATCGAAGGAAGAAGCGTTACCACCGATTTGCGGGCCAAAGCGACCTTCAACTGGGACATCGCCCCGATCCCCGCGTTTACCACCAATCAGCAGGTGAATGGCTGGTCCGGCTCGGTCGGCTATGCCGTCTATAAAGATTGCGAGCACAAAGACGAAGCTTATCGCCTCGCTGAATATTTCACTTCCAAGCGCGGCCAGCTCATCATGGCGGAAGCCGGTTTCACCGCCCCGTTATATAACGACGAAGAGACGATGCGCGAATTCTACGCGATCGAAGAAGGCAAGATGCCGGAGAACACCGGCGAATTCATCCGCGCCGCCCAGTATCAGAAACCGGGCCTTTGGCAGTATCTCCCGTCCACCCGTTGGAAGACGACGTTCGACCAGGATACCGGCGTCATGTTCACCGAGGATCCTTCGATCCGCCAAACCCCCGCCCAATTCCTGACCGACGAGAAAGAACGCATCGAGTCGATCATCAAACAAGATTTCCCGCATCTATTCGAATGAGGTAACTATGGCAGTACTATCGTTGAAGGAAGGCAAAGCGAAGAAAGGGATGTCCCGCCGCAAGGTGACGGATGCCCTTTGGGGTTACTTATGCGTGTCCCCGCTCGCGATCGGTCTTTTGCTATTCCTCGCCGCCCCGCTCTTCTTCTCGATTTACGTGTCCCTTACCAAGTATGACCTCTTCAACGCCCCGATCTTCGTCGGCTTGAAGTGGTATGGCCAAATCTTCTCGTCCGAAGGCAAAGAATTCTGGAACTCCATCAAGAATGCCTTCGTCATGGTCATCGGTACCTTGTTATCGATGATCCTCGCCTTGCTCACCGCCAACGTCCTATGCACGAACGTGAAAGGCAAGAACGTCTTCAAAGCCATCTTCTTCGTTCCGACCATCTGCTCGAGCGTCGCCACGACGATCATGTGGAAGCGCATGTACGACTACTACTTCGGCACGGTGAACCAGATCTTGAATGTCTTTGGCCTCGAGAAAGTGTATTGGCTCGATGAAGGCCACGTCGTCGGCTCGATCATCTTCATGACCGTTCTCTTCGGATTCGGCACGGCGATGCTTCTATATATCTCCTCGATCAAGAGCATCCCGAAGAGTTATTACGAAGCCGCCGACCTCGATGGGGCCAATGCCGTCCAGAAATTCTTCTATATCACGGTGCCATCGGTTTCCCCGATCACCTTCTATATCCTCGTCACCGGTTTGATTGGCTGTTTGCAGGGATTTACCGTTTTCCAGGTCATGACCAACGGCAGCCCCGCCAATACGATGATGCCGGTTCTTTTGATATACAAATATTCCGGGAATGACTACGGAAGCGAATACGGTTTGGCCAGCGCGATGGCCATCGTCCTCGGCCTCATCATCGCCATTTTGACCGGCATCAACTTCTTGCTGTCCCGGAAGTGGGTCTATTACGAAAGCTAGGAACAACGATGAAAGAAAAGGTTGCTGACATCAGAAGAAGCCGCCCGAAGAAGAAAGTCCGGGCCAATCAGGTAATCGGCAAGATTATCTCCTACGCTTTCCTCGTGGCGATCGCTTTGTTGATCCTCATTCCGTTCCTCCAGCTCATCCTCAACTCGTTGAAGGGTCCGCGTGAGGTCGAAACCGACGTCTTCTGGCCGACCGAGTGGTATTGGTCCAACTATGCCGCGGTCTTCAAAGAGACGGTCATGCTCCATTCCTTCCTGAATACTTTCATGTATATCATCCCGCCAGTCATCGTCGGCACCTTCATGTCCGCGGTGTGCGCCTATGGCTTTGCCCGCCTCAAATTCCCGGGCAAGAAGATCATCTTCGGCGCGATGATGGCGACCCTTGTCATCCCGAACATCATCATCATGGTTCCGGCCTACGTCATGTTCGCCAACTTCTATCAGTGGCTCGGCACCCCGCTTCCGGTGGTGGTCCCGGGCATGTTCGGCGGCACGGTGTGCATGTTCTTTATGCTCCAATACATCCGCACCTTGCCCGAAGACATGGAAGAAGCGGCCATGCTCGATGGCTTAAGCCGCGGCGGTGTGTTCATCAACATCGTCTTCCCCTTGATGATCCCGGCTTTCGTCGCCCAGGTCATCCTGAACTTCTCAGGTGCCTATAACGATTACCTAACCCCATTGCTCTATTTAGGCAACAGCACCAACCTCTTCACGGTGCAGCTCGCCATCAACCAAATGAACTCCGCCTATTCGGTGGAAACCCAGAAACTGCTCGCGGCCTGCGTCATCGCTTTGGCGCCGACCATCGTTTTGTTCCTATGCGCGCAAAAGACATTCACGGAGGGGATTACCCTTACGGGTATCAAATGATTATGAGAAATCGCGGAAAATGGATATTCGGAATTTTGTCGGCTATGATTCTCGCTTCTTGCACGATTACGCCGGGAGCCTCTTCAGAGCCAGCCGCCACCAGCGAGGGCGAAGAGCCATCATCGGAGGTTATTTCGTCTACCAGCGAATCTCTTTCCAGCGAAATCAGCAGCGAGATCAGCAGCGAGCCCCCTTATGTCGGACCGGAGGAAGACCATATGACCACCAAACAGCGTGTCGCCCGCGTCGCCAGCACGGCGCCGGATGTTCCGACCAACCGCAGCGATGAGGCCTCTTTCAAACGTTTAGGGACCGCCAATCTCCGTCAGGAAGGGACGACCTTCTTCATGTGGCATGGCAACCTGACCCTCCGCTTCGTCCAAGGGACGGATGGCTACGAAGTATCCGTCGAATCCGGCAACCACGCGATGTTCGATATCGTCCGCCCGTTGAAGTTATTCACCCGCTACGAGAACGAATCCGGCGTCAAGAAAACCAAAGCGGTGGAGGCCTGCTACTCGACCATCGAAATCAAGAATTACGGTATTTCCGCCCGCGGCACCGTCCTTTGCCCGGGTGGCACCTTCCTTGATATCGAAGATAAGTACTACATTCCGACCCTTCAGGTGAGCGATGAGATCAACGTCGAGCGCAACATCACCGTTCTCGGCGCCCAAAAGAAAGACGTCGGCTTCCAGTCGATCTACGCCGTCCAAACCAAGACGAGCGATGTGAGCAACATGGAGTACTTTGTGCCGAATTCCGTGTTCGGAACCTTCACCAATCCGTCTTCTACGCAGAAGTATCAGTACTACCGCGAGACCACGATTGGCATGCCGATCGTCATGATGCGCGACAGCCGCAACGGCTATACCGCTTCAATCGCCCGTTATCAGCCGGTCATCGACTACTCGACCGATTCCTACGCCGCGGTGTCCATCCATAACGGCGAGACTTCCTCGGGCGATGCGGCCGCCTCGATCGAAATCACCTATCCGAGCCGCGATTCGGCCCGCCACTATTTCTCTTACACAAAGTTCCCGCAAATCGTCTATAAGATGTCGATCCAGGGTTTCGTTTCCTCCAGTTATGAAGAAGCGATGATCAACAGCTACAACAACCAGTTTACCCTGCAGGATCAGCGCATCCTCGATGCCGACATCGACACCATCTATCGCCAGATCAACCAGGACTTCAAATCCTTCCTCCGTTCCAATACCCGCAACGGCATCACCTCTTATGGTCTTCCTTGGACCGTCACCATTGAAAATGGTGATTTCGGTGGTATGTCCTATCAGGCCGGTTTCGTCGGACAGCAGATCCCCGATGCCTACCACATGATTCTCCACGGCATCAAGAACAACGATGAAACATCCTTGCAGAATGGCATCAACGTCATCAATTTCTGGGTCATCAGCGCCAACATGATGAGCGATGCCGGCGTGCCGATGATTTGGTATGACGGCGCTTCCAACCGCTGGGCCGGTTATCCGACATTCATCCGCATGGCCGCCGATGCGATGGAAGGCCTTATGGATGCCTATCGCATCTGCGAAGCGCACGGCAAGGGCACTTCCCAAGCCCGAGCCAGATGGCTTGCCGCCTTCACCGCGGCCGCCGAATGGATGCTCAGCGCCCAGAACAGCGATGGCTCTTGGTATCGCTGCTACAACTACAATGGCACTTATTACGATCCGAATAACGAATCCTCCGGCGTCACCTGGAATCCGGGCGACATCTGCCGCAGCACCTCGAAGAACAACGCGACGATGCCAATCCGTTTCCTTGGAAAGATGTATGAAATGACCGGCGATGCGCGTTATCTCAACGCGATCAAGAAGGCCGGCAACTTCATCATGGAAAACATCTATCCGCGCCACTACTACAATGGCGGCACCTGCGACAACCCCGATGCGGTGGACCGCGAAGCCGGCGTGTTCGCGATGTACGCGTTCGACACGCTATACATGCTCACGGGCGAGCAGCGTTATCTGGACGCCCTCGAAGAAGCGACCATCTTCACGATGTCGACCGTCATCGTCCCATCCTTCAAGATCAACCCGACCGCGACGACCCTCAAAGCCGCCAATCCGGCCAAGTATGGCTATTCCGATGGCTTGAGCTTCATCTGCTGCAATGTCAAGGGCGTCGATAACTTCGCCGCGTTCGCCTATTACGAACTGTTCCGCACCTACATCCTCACCGGGAAACGGGTCTATTACAACATGGCCGAATTCATCCAGCAGAACACCAAAGGCGCGATGGATTATGACGGCATCATGGACTTCCCGTATCCGTCTCTTGTTGCTGAAGCAACAACCATCTGCACGTTCGGCTTCTCGAGCGCTAAGGATGGCAACGGGGTCGAAGGCGTCTGGCTGCCGTGGTGCAGCGATGCGAACGCCGATCCGATTTCCCGTATGTATGACCACTTCGGCGTCGCCGATGTCGGCGAATTCCGCAATACCCCGCTCGAAGAGCTCCGCACCAGCCTGAATACCTTTGGTATCGGCGGTCACGCCCATCGGCATTTCTGATTTCGGAGGTTAGAAAAGTATGAAGAAACAGCTGCTTAAACCTCTCCTTCCAACCGCGATCATGACCCTTTTCCTCATGGCGTGCGGCGAGCCTGCCGTTTCTTCCCAGCCGACCACATCCGAACCGGTCAGTTCGGAAACTTTATCCACCTCGGAAGTCATTCCCGAATCGTCTTCGGAACCCGAGCCCTTTGTCGGTCCGGAAGCCGATCCCGCCGACACGAAGGTCCGCGAGGCCATCGTCAAGGACGAAAACCCCGTTTCGCCGACCAATGTATCGGATGAAGCCTCTTTCAAACGCTTGGGGACCGCCAATCTGAAAGAAGAGGGAACCACCCTTTCCATTCAGCATGGCGACCTCTTTCTCCGCTTCATCCAGGGCGCGAACGGATATGACATTTCCGTCGACTGCGGCGACACCTCGATGTTTGAAGTGAAAAACCCGCTCAAATCTTTCATCCGTTATCAGGAGTCTTCAAAGAAGACAATCGCGGTGGAAGGGGCGTATTCTTCCGTTGAACTTACGGGTTATGGCGTCTCCGCCAAAGGCGTCCTCCATGCCCCCAATGGCAGCGCCCTTAACATCGAGGACAAATATTACATCCCGACCCTCAAAACCCCGGGAGCGATCAACGTCGAACGCAACATCGCCATTACTGATGTTTCTCTGAAGGATCTCGGATTTGAATCCATCTATGCGATCAAGACCTTAAGCGAAGATGTTTCTCATCTTGAATTCTTTGTCCCCAACAACGTCTTCGGCACCTTCACGAATCCTTCTGCTACGCAGAAATACCAGTATTACCGCGAAACGACAGTCGGTTTGCCGATGGTAATGATGCGTGATTCTAAGACCGGCCACGCCGTCTCGATCGCCCGTTATCAGCCCGTCATCGACTACTCGACTGAATCCTACGCTTCCGTGTCGGTTCATAACGGCGAGACCTCTTCCGGTGAGGCGGCCGCTTCGATCGAAGTCACTTATCCAAGCCGCGATTCGGCCCGTCACTATTTCGAATTCAAGAACGTTTCCCGCATCGTCTATAAGATGACCATCCAAGGCTTCGACTCCGAAAGCTACGAAGATGCGATGATCACCAGTTATAACAACCAGTTCATCCTTCAGGATCAGCGCATCCTCGATGTCGATATCGATGAGATGTACTCGATGATCGGCGAGGATTCCAAGGCCCAAATCCGTCGGTTGTCCAATGGGACGATCACCACTTATGGCCTGCCCTGCGAAATCGCGATGGAATCCGGCGAATCGGGCAGCAAATCCTATCAGGCCGGCTTTACCGGTCAGCAGATCCCGATGGCCTATCACATGTTGCTTTACGGCATCAAGAACAACGACGATGTTTCGATACAGAATGGCCTCAACGTTCTCAATTTCTGGGTTCGCGACGCCCATATGATGTGTGAGTCCGGCGTGCCGATGATTTGGTACGAAGGCGGCCAGTGCCGTTGGATGGGTTATCCGACTTTCACCCGAATGGCCGCGGATGCGATGGAAGGCTTGCTTGATGCCTATCGTATTTGCGAAGCAAATGACATCGCTTCGACCGATCGCGTCGCTTGGCGCGATGCCGTCCTCGCGACCGCTGACTGGCTGGTGCGCGCTCAGAATAGCGATGGTTCTTGGTACCGTTGCTACAACTACGACGGTGGCCCATATGATGCGTCGACGGATACCTCCGGCGTCACTTGGGATCCGGGCAATGTTGCGCGTAGCACTTCCAAGACCTCGACCACGATGCCGGTCCGCTTCTTGGGCAAGATCTATGAGATGACCGGCCAACAGAAATATCTGGATGCCATCGTCAAAGCGGGCGACTTTGTGCTGCAAAACCTCTATCCCAACCATTATTGGATCGGCGGCACTTGCGACAATCCGGATTCCATTGACAAAGAAGCTGGCGTGTTCGCGATGTATGCGTTCGATACCTTATATATCTTGACCGGCGAACAGAAATATCTGGATGCCCTCGAAGAGGCGACCGTCTTCACGATGTCGACCGTCTTGGTGCCGTCCTTCAAGATCAATCCGACGAGCACCGACGCCAGAGCCGCCAACCCGCTTAAGAGCGGCTACTGCGACGGCATGAGCTTCATCACCTGCAATCATAACGGCATCGATAATTATGCCGCGTTCATCTATTACGAACTGTTCCGCACTTACATCCTCACCGGAAATGAAGCCTATTTCCGCGGAGCGGAATTCATCCAGCAGAATACCAAAGGCGCGACCGATTACGCCAATCTTTGGGGTTACCGTTATCGTTCGCTCATCGTCGAAGCATCGACGATCGCGACCTTCGGGTTCGACACCATCAACTATTGGCTGCCGTGGTGCAGCGACGCGAATGCCGACCCCATCGCCCGTATGTATGACAATTTCGGAGTGGCCGATGTCGGCGCCTTCCGCGATACCCCGATAGCCGAACTGCGCAGTCAGTTGGCGACTTTCGGCGTCGGCGGACACGCCCATCGGACCTTTGGAGCGTAACGAAAGGAGATTGCTATGCGTAAACTTCTGAAAACATTGACACCGATGATTCTCGTCCTACCCCTGCTTGTCGCTTGCGGGACGACGGAGTCTTCCTCTTCGTCGTCTCCTTCTTCATCCCCCTCTTCGGAGCCTGTTATTTCTTCGGAAATTTCCCTGCCCGAGAGCAGCGTCTCCTCTTCCGAGCCGGAACCCATCATCTACAATCCGGATGTGGATGTCTCGTATCGCGAAGGACGCGATTTCAGCGGCGTGAAGCCCCCGAAGAATGAATTCGACATGCAGGACATTCCTGAGTTGGTCGAAGGCTGTCGGGTCGCCCGCAATTCCATGGACACTCGCATGCTCATCGGTCCCACCTCCCGCCTAAATTTCTTTAAGAACCCCGGAAAAATCTCTTTGTCGGTCATCGATATCCGTGGGATGGCCAATCCCGAGGAAGAAGTCAGCGTCAGTGACGATCGCGTCATGTTCATGACCGACAAGCCGATCAATCTGACCGTCAAAGGAACGAACCAGAATATCGCCGTTGGCTATGATACGGTGGAAGAATTCAATCGCGGTTTGCTCGCAATCGCCACCATCACGACGACGAATGGCACAACGCTCAAGATTTCAGACTATTACTACACGGCCGAAGCCTCCGATGGAGCGGCCTTCAATTTCACCCGCGTCGTCAAAGCGGAAAACATCTCGTCTTCCGACAACAACATCGGTTTCGATTTCACCATGAGCGCCGCTCATTCGGGCTCGATGGAATACTTTGTCCCGAACAACGTCTTCAAGTCCTATAGCGGCGGCAAATCGACCTACCAGGAAATGCAGCTCGGCTCCCCGTTCGTCATGATCCGCGATTCCAGCCGCGGCTATTGCTTATCGCTCAGCCGTTATAAACCGGTCATCACCTACCAAAACAACTCCTATGCGAGCTATTCGATCGATTCCAGCACGCGGGCGCTGACCATCAGCTATCCCGCCGTCAGCGGCAACCGCAAATTCCTCGAATTCAGCGCAGAAAGCGACCAAATCGTCTATGACATGACGATCCGTTCCTGCTACGAAAAGGATTATGACGACGCCAGCGTACATACCTATAACACCGTCTTCAACCTGACCGATCCGCGCATCGTCGCCACCGACATCGACGAGGTGTATCGCATCATCAACGAAGACTGGAAAGTGTTCCTCCACGAAGAAGAGCAAGATAAGCTCTTCAACGGCAACCCGACCGGCGAGAAATATATGTCCTACGGTTTGCCTTGGAGAATCTATATCGAATCCGGCGAATTCGGCCCCTATACCTATCAGGCCGGTTTCATCGGACAGCAATTACCGAGCGCCTACAACATGATGTATTACGGTTATATGAATGACGACGAAGTCGCCATCCAAAACGCCTTCCACATCAATGACTTCTGGGTCGAAGACGCCGAAATGATGTCCATCGTCGGCGTTCCCCATATTTGGTACGACACTTGGTCGGATGGATTCCGCGCCTATCCGTGCTTCCTCCGCATGGCGGTGGACGCGATGGAAGGCTTGCTTGACTCCTACGTCCTCGCCGAATCCAAAGGCGTCCACAAAGAGAGCTGGGAAGACGCCCTTCTCAGCTTCGGCGACTTCCTCGTGAACTTCCAAAACGAGGATGGCAGCTACTATCGTTGCTATAACTATTCCGGCGGCCCGTTCGAAAGTTGGGACGATGGCATCGAAGAACCCCCTGGCAATATTTGCCAGTCGACTTCCAAATCCTGCACCGCGATGCCGATCCGCTGGCTGATGAAGATGTATCAGATCACCGAAGACGAGATGTATCTCGATGCGGCTGTCGCTGCCGGCGAATATGTCTACAACAATATCTACAACACCAAGCAATATCGCGGCGGCACCTGCGATAATCCGAACCAAGTCGATAAAGAGGCTGGCGTGTACGCCATGTACGCGTTCGATGTCCTTTATACGATGACCGGCGAAGCCAAGTGGCTCACCGCTTTGCAGCAAGCGGCCGCTTTCACGATGTCGACCGCCCTCATCGTCTCCTATCCGGTCCGCCCGTCCTCTTTGAAGGCGGCCAAACCGTTGATGGCCGGCTATAGCGATGGCATGAGCTTCATCGGCTGCAATGCCAGCAGCGGCGTCGACAACTACATCGCCTTCGTTTACTACGAATTGTTCCGAATTTACATCCATACCGGCGATCCGACTTACCTCCGCCAGGCCGAATTCGTTCAGCAGAACACGAAGTCGATCATGGACTGGGATGGCGAACTCGGATATCCGTATAAATCCTTGGTCGCCGAGGCGTCCAGCATCTCCGGTTTCTCGTTCGGCAGCGTCGATAACGGCTGCTGGGTTACCTGGAGCAGCGCCGCCAACGCCGAACCGATCACCAAGATGCTGCGGAACTTCGGCTGCGCCGATGTTGCCGCCTTCCGCGATACGGGCCTTGATGTCCTTCGCGAAAGATTAGCCAAAGTAGGGGCTTTCTGATGAAACATCATCATTTGAATACCAAAACAAACAGGAGGGACCATATGAGACCTAGTTTGATCGGCCTCTTGCTCGCATTGCCTTTGGCAATCGGCATGGGCGCCGGAGAGATTGGCTCGCCAGCCTCCCCGCGGAAAGCGCATCGCGCGCTATCCGATACGGAGAGGGATGTCATCGCCATATCCTCCAGCAGCGATTACTTCCATCGCGAAAAAACGGAAGAACAAGGGACTTGGCAAATCAACGAAGACTCCATCGGGCTCGACGCGTTCGGCGCGGGCTATGCGATGGACGGCGCCAATCTCTTGACCAAGAAAGGGGATGCCCTGGGCGCCTTTGAGTTCACCGTGAACATCAAAGTCAACGACATCAAATCCGGTGTCGAAAACCCGATGATCGGCTTTATCCCCTGGTATTTCGACGACGACAACTACATGTTCGTCCAGTTGAAGTTCTCCAGCGCGTCGCAATTCCAGACGACCGCGGATGAACGGAGCGAAGGCTACGGCCTTGAGCAACTCATCTTCTCTGGCAAGTACAAAGGCGAAGCCAAGTACAAGACCCAGACCGGCCAGGAAGAGAACACCGTCATCAACGCCGGCGGAAGCGCGCCCTCGAGCGAGCTCCTCAGCGCCAAGCGTTCCTTGAAGAACGCGGACGGCCACACGCTCAAGATCCGCTTCGAGAATGACTCAGCGACCGCGCTTTCGTATCACACCACGATCACCTACAACGACGTGCAGATCACCAAGACCTATGCTTGGTACTACACCGCGATGCCGGAAAACGTGGCGGTCGGTTTCATGGCGCAGGACGTCAAGTGCACCTTCTCCGATGCGATCTTAGATGACTTCTATGCCACGAATAACTCCGCGGTTCTCGCCCGCGACTGGCGCCAGGCCAACGGTTTCACCTATCGCACCCTGAACGGCGTCGATTCCTGGACCTTCGGCGAAGGCGATGCGGTGGACTTTGTCACCGACGCCGTCAAGAATGGCACCAAGAAAATCAGCGAATACACCGTGAGCGGTTCCAACATCGCCGGTTACGATACCAACCGCGGCTATACCCCGAACCCGTTGAAGGAAGATTCTAGTGGCTTGCCTCAGAACTATGAGGTCAAAGCCTCGTTCTCCCTCTCCGAGATTCCCGAATACGCCGGCAAGACCTTAACCCAAGGTTATGGTCTCCTCGCTTGGTACATGAACGATATCAACTTTGTTGATGTCATGATCCGCAGGACCGTCAGCGGCCTCAAAGCCTCCCCGACCATCAAGGGCGAGATCGTCCTCTTTGGCTGGCTCGATGCTTCCAGCTCGAAAATCGGCACAAATGTCTATACTTTGCCGTCGAGTTTCGATTTCACCGCCGCCCACACCTTGCGCGTTGAAAAGAAATCCACCGGGTTCTATGTCTTCTTAGACGATGGCAGCAGCCCGGTTCTCCAGAAAATCGTCAAAGGCACCGAAGTGAACTACTTCTATGGCTACGAAGGCTACAACGCCAAGTTCCATGCCACCAAGATCGAAAGCAAAGCGATCTACGAAGCCTATGACGAAATCGCCGTCCTCGACGATGCCGGCAATGCCTGGCGCGCCGCGGGCGCTTCCAAGAGCGCTTGGACTTTCGCCGATGGTGGCGTTGCCATCTCCGCGAGAGGCGAATCCCACAAGAGAAGCTACATCATCGGCACCAGCGATGTCTCTGACATCAACATGTCCGTCATCCTCGAAGGCACTGCCACCGTTGGTAACGGCTATGCCGAATTGATGCTCGCCCCCTACATGGTCGACGAGAACAACTATGCCCGCATCGGTTTGGTCTTCGACGGCGGCCATGTCTATGCCCGTATCCGCACCGCGACTTACACCGATGCCGATATGGATGACCTCCGCGATCCGCAGGTCAACCTCAAACAGACCGAGCTCCAAGGCGTTTCTTTGAACGGTTCGTTCATTCTAAAAGCCGAACTCATCCGCACCACCTTGGCTCTCTACCTCAATGGCGAACTCATTTATGGCCGCGTCATCTCCGACATCGATCAGGTCAGCGATGACTATGGTTTATATCTCACCAACATCGATCTGAATGCCACTTCGTTCCGCACCGAAGGCTACAAGAAGTACACCGAATACCAAGTCGGCGACTATCGCACCTCGGCGATGAAGTACAACGCGTGGACGATCGATGAGGAAGGCCGCCTCGCCGGCGATGCCACCTACACCCCGGAAATGCGGAAGGATGAATTCGATGGCGAACGCACCTTCGCGATCAAAGAGAACACTCTCCGCGATAACTACGAACTCCATTGCGATATTATCGCAACCGCCCAGAGCGAAGCCGAAGACCGCGTCGGCGTCGTCATGTGGTATCTCGACAACGAGAACTTCATGATCTTCTACATCGACTCCTGGCGCATGGACAGCACCGTCCCAAGAACGACCATCTATGGCAAACTCGATGGCAAGACCCTCCCGGTCACCTTCAACCATGGTGGTTGGTTCCCCGAGGGCGAACACGAAGTCGAGCCTGGCATCACCCAGACCGAAGCCAGCCAAGTCACCCATTTGCATCACATCTGCGTGACCAAGCAGGGCAATAACTTCACCTGCTATGTCGATAAGCCGGGACAGGGTTATATCTCCTACACCGTCGCCGCCGGACTTCCCTCCGACACCGGCAAGACGGTCTACTCTGGCTTATATACCTACAACGACGCCATCCTCGTCCACACTTACGACGTGACCGAAATCGGCGCCTATGACGCCGCCAACGCGCACACCCCGTGCGAAGCGGGTCATCCGTACGACCAGACGATGGAAGCTCCGGAACTCCCGACCTACACCGAATCGATCTATCAGGAACCGATCGATGCGGTCATCGATAACGTCGGTGGCGCGGATGTCGATCCGGGCACCTCTTCCGAACCGGTCCCGCCGACCACTTCCGAAGTGCCTCCGGTGATCAGCTCCGAACCGCTTCCTCCGACCTCTGAAGGCGGCGAGGGCGAAAAGAAAGGCTGCGGTGGTTCCATCGCCGCGACCAGCTCGCTCATTGGCGTGCTCGCCTTTGCGGGCGCTGGCGTCCTTATCGCCAAGAAACGGAAAAATCGCGAATAATCGCGTTCAATAGAAAGGAGAAGAGAAGATATGTTTGCGATTCTCAAAGGATTGCTCGGCCTTGGCTTATTCGCCCTGGCGGCGTCCTCCACACCTCGGGCAATGGCCTTGCCCAACGCGACCAACGAAGATGATGAGCCAATCTACGGTTGGTCGGTCATCGGTAACAGTCTCAATGCGACGACTTGGGAATTCGATGAAAACAACAAGCTGGTCTATAGCTACGCCGCCGAAGGCGACACCGCGAATCAGCGTATGTACAACTACGCGCTTCGCAACCTGCCGATCGACGAAGGCGACACCTACACCGTCTCGGCCGATTTCACCCCGGACCCTGATATGGACCTCAACGGCGAACGTACCTATGGCATCGTTTGCTTCTATCAGGATGCGGATAACTACCTCATCTACTGGCTCCAGCAAAAACCGAGCGAATGGTCCGGCCAATTCTATGGCCGTCTGAACGGATTATTCCGCAGCATGACCAACGAATGGTCCGGTGGCATCCCCGGCACCGCCGATTGCAACAGCAGCAACTGGTGGGGCGGCGAATATGCCGACTTCTGGTGGGATCAGTCCATCTGCAACCACCCCGACCTCGTCGGCCGTCGCGATGCGCTCGTGAACACCCCGGTCACCCTCGGCGTTACCAGTTCCTGGTATGGCGACCTGACCAAGAACGGCGTCACCAAGCAGGCCCGCAAATTCTCGCTCTGGCAAGAAGTCGACGGCACCCGCTTCAATGGCCCGAACCTCTACGTCGCTTTCGGTTATGACAACCCGAGAACCCCGGTTCATGTCGAAGGCCCGTTCTATACTGGCATTTACAGCGAAGCATTCAGCTTTGGCGTCGATTTCCATCTTTCGGTGACCAATACCGACTTCGCCGGCAATGTCGTCGATGAATTCGAAGCCCTCCCGGCGACGGTTTCCAGCGTGGACGATATCCTCGCCATCGAAGATGCCCGCGTCTCCTATGAGAACCTCCTTGAATTCAAGAGTGGCGTCTCCGCGGAAGGTCTTGCCCTCCTTACCGATGCCGAAGGCCGTGCGGCCGCCTACATCGATGACGTCATCCGCGCCCTCGACCCGAGCAGCCCCACCTTTGCCGCTGACGTCGACGCGGCGGTGGAACTCTTCACCGGACGCAATTCCTGGATCCAGGATCTCGTGGTCGAATACAACCTGCTCGTTGAAATGGTCCGTCAGAAAAACAACCCGGATCCCGTCAGCTCCGAAGAACCTCCGGTTTCCTCCGAGGAACCCCCGGTCTCTTCCGAAGAACCGGTCTCGCCGGCCACTTCCGAAGTGCCTCCGGTGACTTCCGAAATCCCGCCGGTGACCACCTCTGAGGTCATCCCGGAAACCTCCGAAGACCAGCCGACCCCCGATAAGAAGGGTTGCGGCGGTTCCATCATCGCCACCAGCGCCATCATCTCGGTGCTCGCCCTCGGTGGCATCACTCTCTTGTCTTTCAAAAAGAAGCAAAAATAGAAAGGATTCTTATGAAAGGAAAACTTCTAAAGTACGCAGCCGTGCTCTCCGCCTTGGCCCTCTTGGCGTCCTGCGGCACGACTACGACCTCTGAGCAATCCTCAGAGCCACTCCCTCCTTCGACGTCGATCGTTGTACCGCCGTCCGAAAGTGAACCAGAGCCGAGTTCCATCGACACCACGGTTCACGTCAGCTCCATCGCCTTCGCCGAAGGCGAGATCACCCTTGAAAAAGGTGATACCAAAGTCGTTGGCATCTCCGTGCTTCCGGCCGATGCCGACAACAAGGCGTACGAAGTCGTCTCCGATCATCCGGAGTTCGCGACTTATGACAAGGAATCCGGCCTCGTTACCGCGGTTGCGCCGGGCGATGCGGTTATCACCGCGACCGCCGAAGATGGCGGCCTCACTGCCACATTGACCGTCCATGTTACCGACATCAAGGCCAAATCCATCTCCTTCGCCGAAGAGGAAGTCAGCCTCGAACAGGGCGAAGAACTGCTCGTCGAAGCGACCGTTCTCCCGGCCGATGCGGCGAACAAAGCGTACACGGTCGTCTCCGATCACCCCGAAATCGCCAGCTACGACAATGCCACCCATAAGGTCACTGGCGTTGCGGTCGGCGATGCCGTCTTGACCGCGACCACCGAAGATGGCGGACTCACCGCGACAATCACCGTCCACGTCCGCGCCATCAGTGTTAAGTCCATTGCCTTCGCCCAAGAAGAAGTCAGTCTGGAAGAAGGCGAAGAACTCCTCGTCGAAGCGACCGTTCTCCCGGCCGATGCGGCGAACAAAGCGTATACGGTCGTCTCCGATCACCCCGAAATCGCCACCTATGACAATGTCAGCCACAAAGTGTCTGGCGTCTCCGTCGGCAATGCCGTCTTGACCGCGACCACCGAAGATGGCGGCTTCACCGCGTCGATCACCGTCCACGTCCTCGCCGTCAGCGCCAAATCGATCTCCTTCGCCGATGCCTCTCTGTCCATCATGGCCAGCGATAGCGTCGTCGTCGAAGCGACCGTTCTCCCGGCCAATGCCGCGAACAAGGCCTACACTGTCGTCTCCGATCATCCGGAAATTGCTTCTTACGACAATGAGACCCATACGCTCACCGGCGTTGCCCCAGGTGAAGCGATCTTGACCGCGACCACCGCCGATGGCGGACATACCGCCACCCTCCCGGTCACCGTCACCCGCAACATCTACGAAAGCGAAGATTGGTTAGAAATCAATGGCAGCCGTGGCTATTCCTTCGAAGACAACGGCACCATCGTCTCCCATGTTGAAGATGAAACCAACTTCTCCGGCAGCGGACCTCACTACAACTTCACCAACCCGCGCTTCTTGCTCAGCACGAGCAACATGCCGGCTCTCGAACGTGGTTTGAACTACACCATCCGCGGCGAAGTCTATTCCGAGACCCTTTACACCAACAACGCGGTCGACAAAGAAGTCGACGCCGGCGTCGTCGTTTGGTACAAAGATGCCGACAACTTCCTCACCGTTGGCGTGAAATGGGCCAACTGGGATCGTCCGAGCGAAGTCCGTTCGATCTACCTTGCCGGTAAGGTCAATGGCAGCAATATCAATGCCATGGACTCCTGGACCGACAACTGCGCGGTCCATCCGTATCTCTTCCACAGCCTCGAAGTCACGAAGATCCACAACGTCTTCAGCTTCAAAGCCTACAAGACCAACGATAATCGCGCGAAGATCAGCAGTCCGTTCAAGACTGGTAGCTTCACCGTTCCGCAGCTTACTCGCGAAGTCGAAGGCACCTCCACTCGTTTGGGCCTCTATGGCGTGAACGATAACTTTGTCTTCAGCAACCTCCAGGTCAGTCCGGAAGTCGTTCAGGCCAGCCATGACCAGGTCACCTACACCTGCGACGGCGAACCCAACCTCGTTCTTGACACCTGGTTTGGTACCTACACCCTTGGTGAGGAAACCGGCTCCTACGCCCAGGATGGTTTGAACCTCACCTTGACCCCGGCTTCTGGCGAACCTCACGAAGTCACCATTAATGTCGGCGCGCACACTTACTCCTTGCCGGTCATCGACACCGATCCTCAGTTCGAACTCGATGGCCGCAGCGGCGAAGTTAAGCTTGATGCCTTCACCGGTATCACCGATCGCAACTTCAAAGTCGAATTCGATATCTATGGAACTTCTTCTCAAGCGATCAGCGCCAAAGTTGGTCTCTACACCCGTTATGTCAGCGACAGCGACTTCAGCAACGTTTACGTTGAATGGAGCAGCGGCGAACGTCCGGGACAAATCCGCGAAGTCCAAATCCACAACTGGAATGGCAGCAGCGATGCCTGGAACGATCAGTGGTGTGATGGATCCGACGGTTCCTACACCGCGGTTGGCTATCACATGATCATCGTCAAGACTGGCGACAGCTATTCCATTGACTTAACCAACACCGCCACCGGCTTCCACAAGACCGGTTCGGCGACTTTGCCGTCTTATAGCGGCGCTTATGACGTGAAGTGGTTCGCCGTCGGCGACAAGTTCACGATCAAGAACGCGACCTTTGACTTCGGTGGCAACTACACCATCTCTGAAGGCGGCGATGCCGTTGCCGAAGAACCGACCAAAGTCAAACTCAGCACCGGCACCGCGATCTATGAGCACGCTTTCTCTGGCGCCCACACCTTTGATGTGGATGTCAAAGGCACGAAATTTGAGTCGGTCACCGGCGATGTCAATGCCGAATTCTATCCCTGGTATGTTGATGCTGATAACTATATCAAAGTGCAAGTCCAGTGGAGATCTTGGGATCGTGCGTACGAAATCCGCGAACTCAATATCAACGGTAAGATTGGAGGAACCAACATCAACGGCGAATGGGGCTTCGAGACATTCTGCGATCAACCGTCACACAACAACGCTCTCCCGAATGATGGATTCCATCTCACGGTGAGTCTCAGCGCTTCGTCTGTTTCTGCCTCCATCAGCCTTGCTAGCGGATGGGTCAGCAACACCTGCACCGCCAACAAGACCTTTGATCTCACTAGTTACAAGATTGGCTACGAAGCTCTCGGAGATACCTTCACCTTCTCCAACCTCGTCATCGCCTAATCGATACCAAAAAAGAGGAGGGGTTCGCCCCTCCTTTTTTCGTCGGTTGTGGCATAATAACCATTGATGAAAAAAGAACGGGCCAATCGTTGGATCGCCATCGCCATCATCGGCCTTGTTTATCTATTCCTTGTCTGTTTCCCCTTCTCGCGGTGGATCGCCTCGAAGTGGTGGAATTACGGAATATCTTTGGCAATCCGCGTTGCTTTTCTCGTTTTCGCGGTGATTTATGCCCGAGCCAACAAGTTATTTAACCCAGGATTCAAACGGCTTCGTTGGAAGGATTTCCGATTCCTGCCTTTCTTGCTTATTGTCATATCAAACCTCTTCGTTGGGCTATTCTCCGCCAAGTCTGATTCGCCTCTCGCGGATGTCTGGTTGCAGATCCCCGTCTGCTTATTGACCGCCTGTGCCGAGGAATATATCTTCCGCGTGCTGATCGCCAAAGAGGCCGCATCGCAGACTCGGGAACCTTGGAAGGGGATTCTTTGGTCGGCGTTCTTCTTCGGCCTCATTCACCTGACCAACATCTCTTCGGTGGACACCATCGTGCCGGCGTTGATTCAAGTTGTTTATTGTTTCTTCCTTGGTTTGTTATTGGGATACATGTACCTCGAAACAGAAAACGCCATCCTTCCGGTGGCGCTTCATTTCGCATTCAATTTCCTGAATGGGGTATTGATCCCAACGATATATGACTTACGTGGGGATTGGGTTTATTTCTTAGTCAACGGGCTGGTCGGCCTTGTTGTCATCGGCTACGGCCTCTTGCTGTTCTTCGTGGGCCTCCGGCATAAACCGGCGGAGAACGAAGATCAAGGCGACCCCGCCAGCGCATAAAACGAAACACCAGATCTGACTGGGTGAGAAGGGGCCGAGGAAGGCCCCTCTTTCATCACCGCGGATGAATTCGATGAGGAAGCGGAATACGGCGTAGGAGATCAAATAGACGGGGAATGTGTATTTCCAATCTAATTTGAACGCCAAGACGATCAATACGGCGGATAAGACGAACAAGAAGGCCGCTTCGAAGAGTTGGGTCGGGATGACCGTTTTGCCCAGGGTTGGGAAGTAAATGCCATACCAGGCGGTCGTTTCTTTGCCGTAGCAGCACCCATCGAGGAAACAGCCGATGCGCCCGACCGCGTGGGCCAACGTGATGCACCCAGGGGCGACGACGAGAATCTCGCGGAGGATGGGTTTATGGTGTTTCTTGTAATAAAGGAAATAGAGCAATAAGAACATCCCGGCTCCGCCTATCGCTCCGCCGATGAAAGTCATGCCCCAAGTCCAATGGTATGCGGCGGGGTTTTCGATGAGTTCATAGAGATTTTCGAACAAGCAGGCGAAGATGATCCCGGCGATGACGGAAACAATGCCGATCCATAAAAGGTCGATGATTTCGTTCCGTCCCATCTTCTGGCGGCGGAGATAGAAAAAGAAGGTCACCAAAGCTCCAATGACCCCGAGAAGGATCATGACGGTGTAGCTATCAATGAGTCCGAATAGTTTTGGATACATCCCTATTATTCTATCAAAAATCATCCACACCCCGATATTTGTTCTATAATCAATGCGCAAAAGGAGTTTCTTTATGAAGAAAACATTATTTATCATCCCTCTCATGATCGGCGCGTTATTGACCTCCTGCGCCGAAAAGATCGACGAGCAGACCGCCCAGGCCCGCGCCGCCGAAATCGCCAAGAAGCACGCTGATGATGAAGTGGAAAACAACTACTTCCGTTTCAAGAGCGTCTCAAAGATGTCCGGCGAAGGCTTCAAGCTTGAAAATGTCACCACCATCGAAGCCAGCGTCCTGGATCGTTTCGTCCACTATGTCTCCGAAGCAAAGAGCGACAGCGGCAACTCCAAGACCGAGTTCTACTTCTGGAAAGATGGCGAAGTCTATCATTCCAAGTATTCCGTCTCCGGTTCCGGCGAAAATGAAGAAGGCGAAGTTTTGGATTATAGCAGCTTCGGCGAAGCGGAAATCGAACTCACCAACGAATATGTCGAAGAGTTCGTTAATCTGATCGACACGACCGTCGCGGTCATGCCGGAATTCCTCGGCCAATTCACCGACTTCACCTCCATGCTCTCCTCCTACATTCCTTCGGAAATCAAGCTGAGCTCCAACGACGAACCGATCATCTCCTTCGCCTCCGATGGTGAAGGCTCCTTGATCCTCAAGGGCAAATTCAACACCGACCTCAAGGTCGACGCCGCGGCCGCCATCCCGGGATTGGACGTTGGCGTCTCCGTCGATTACAGCCTCAAGAGCAGCGCCTATCTCGCCGTTGAGAATTATCTCCCGGTCAGATCGGAAATGTCGGTCATCCTCCGCGACAACAATGCCAAGAAAGACATCGTGAACGTCAGCGATGTCACGACCGTCAAATACGGCGAATTCTCGATCAGAGCCCCGAAGGCCTAATCGCGAAACGCAACAAAAAATCCCCTGCGCGAAACAGGGGATTTTCTTTACAAATCATATACTTCTCGGCGATGGGCGACCGTGATGCATAACACGATCAGTTTATCGTCTTCGATGATACATATGGCCCGATAATCGCCGATCCGGTACCGCCACTGACCGACGCGATTATTGCCTAACGCCTTGCCGTGGATTCGTGGGTTTTCGCAGCCGTCGATATTTTTATCCAACCATTTGAGGATCATCCGGCGGACGCCGGCATCCAATTTGGCGATCTGCTTATCTGCCGTCTTCGAAAAAACAAGACTATAAGTCATATTTCTTCTTCATCTCCGCCATCGAGATTGTTTCGGGATCCTTTAGATATTCCGCATAAGCCTCATCGGCGGCTTTGATGTCATATTCATCTTCCAGCATGTTGAAGAATGCCCTTTTAAGGGCATCCGCCATCGAAATGCCTTGGGTATCAGCATAATCCTGAAGGAGTTTTTTCTCACCGTCAGTCATTCTAAGGGAGTAGGTGCACATTGGATTATCCTCCTTTGTAATACAAATGTATTATATCATCTTTGCATAGCAAGACAACCCGACCAAAAAATCCCCTGCGCGAAACAGGGGATTTTCTTTTAGGCCTTTATTTGTTTCTCTCGTGGAGAATGTTGGCTTGGGCAGCCGCCAAACGGGCGAGAGGCACACGGAACGGCGAGCAGGAGACATAGTCGAGCCCGACTTCGTCGTAGAATGCGATGGAGGCGGTGTCGCCGCCGGTTTCGCCGCAGACGCCGACCGTCAGGTTCGGTTTCGCCGCACGGCCACGCTCGAAGGCGATCTTGACGAGTTCGCCGACGCCATCCTTATCGATGGTCTGGAACGGATCGAATTCGTAGATCTTGCGTTCGTAGTACTTCGGCAAGAACTGGCCGCTGTCATCACGGGAGAAGCCCATGGTGAGCTGGGTGAGGTCGTTGGTGCCGTAGGAGAAGAAGTCCGCTTCCTTGGCGAGGTCGCCAGCGCGCAAGCAGGCTCTCGGGATTTCGATCATCGTGCCGACGAGGTAGCTGAGGCGCTTGCCTTGCTTCTTGAGTTCGTCTTCGACGGCGTCGACGACGACTTTCTTCGCCCAACGATACTCTTTGACTTCGCCAGCGAGCGGGATCATGATCTCCGGTTCGACGGCGATGCCGAGTTTCTCGGTCGCATCGAGGGCGGCCTGGATGATCGCGCGGGCCAAGACGGCGTAGATTTCCGGATAGGCGACGCAGAGACGGACGCCACGGAAGCCCATCATCGGGTTGGCTTGATGCAACTGGTTGATGCGGTCTTTGACTTTCTGTTCGGAAACGTCGAGTTTCTTCGCGAGTTCTTTGATGTTCGCTTCATCGGTGATTTCCGGGAGGAACTCATGGAGAGGCGGGTCAAGGAGACGGATGTTGACGTGGCTATCAGGATTGGCCAAGTACATCTCATAGAAGTCTTTCTTGAGGAACGGACGGATTCTCTCGAGGGCGGCTTCGCGCTGTTCCGGAGTATCCGAGAGGATCATCGAACGCATGTTGAGGATACGGTCTTCTTCGAAGAACATACGCTCAGTGCGGCACAGACCGATGCCTTCGGCACCGAATCCGCGGGCGTTCTTCGCGTCTTCCGGCGTATTGCAGTTGGCGCGGATCTTGAGGCGGCGATATTTGTCGGCCCAGCCCATCAAACGACCGAAGTCGCCAGAGAGGTTGGCCGGGACCATCTTGATCTCGCCTTCGTAGCAGAGACCGGTGGAGCCGTTGACGGAGATGATGTCGCCTTCGTGGTAGACTTTGCCACCGACTTTGAGCTCTTTGTGCTCTTCGTCGACGACGATTTCGGTCGCGCCGGCGACGCAGCACTTGCCCATCGCACGGGCGACGACGGCCGCGTGGCTGGTCATGCCGCCGCGGGCGGTGAGGATCGCTTCAGAGGCGACCATGCCGATGATGTCTTCCGGAGAGGTTTCGGAACGGACGAGGACGACTTTCTTGCCGGCATCGCTCCAGGCTTTGCACTCTTCGGCGGTGAAGACGATTGCGCCGGTGCCAGCGCCCGGAGAGGCGGGAAGGCCGGTGATGATGGCTTCATGTTGTTTGAGATCCTTCTCATCGAAGGTCGGGTGGAGAAGGTCGTTCAATTGCTTCGGATCGACGCGGAGGCAGGCTTCCTTCTCATCGATGAGGCCTTCGTCGACGAGATCGCAGGCGATCTTGACGGCGGAGCGGGCGGTTCTCTTACCATTTCTGGTCTGGAGGAAGTAAAGGGTGCCTTTTTCGATGGTGTACTCCATATCCTGCATATCGCGGAAGTAGAGTTCCATGCGCTTGATGGTTTCAACGAACTGCTTGTAGACTTCCGGCATGCGGCGTTCGAGCTCATCGATATGAAGCGGGGTGCGGACGCCAGCGACGACGTCTTCGCCCTGGGCGTTCGGAAGGAATTCGGCGTAGATTCTCTTTTCGCCGGTGGACGGGTCGCGGGAGAAGGCGACGCCAGTGCCGCAATCTTCGCCCATGTTGCCGAAGACCATGGTCTGGACGTTGACGGCGGTGCCCCATTCGTAGGGGATGCCCTCACGCTGACGGTAGACGTTGGCGCGCGGGTTGTCCCAGCTGCGGAAGACGGCGGCAACCGCTTCGCGGAGCTGATAGTAAGGATCGGACGGGAATTCTTCGCCGAAGACTTTCTTGTAGTAAGCCTTGTACTCGCTGACGAGCTCTTTGAGCTGTTCGGCGGTGACTTCGGTGTCGAGTTTGTAGCCGTTGTCCTCTTTGATCTTGTCAAGCATCGCATCCATCTCGTTGCGCGGATGGCCTTTGGCGATGTTGGTGAACATCAGGATGAAGCGGCGGTAGCTATCCCAAGCGAAACGGGGGTTGCCGGTGGCTTCGGTGAGCTCTTTGACGGTCTGGTCGTTCATGCCGAGGTTAAGGATGGTATCCATCATGCCAGGCATGGACATCCGGGCGCCGGAACGGACGGAGACAAGAAGGGGGATGCCCTTGCCGCCGCCGAAGGATTTGTTATAGATCTTTTCAATCTGGTGAACGTGCTCGACGATGTCGTTCCAGACATAGTCGGGGATTTCTTTGCCACTCTGGTAGTAGAGCGTGCAAGCTTCGGTGGTGACGGTGAAGCCGGCGGGGATGTTGATGCCCGCGGCGGTCATCTCGGCAAGACCGAAACCTTTTCCGCCAAGGATTTCCTTGCCAAGCTTCGCTTCATGGCCTTCCTTGAAGGAGTAGACGTATTTCTTTTCTGCCATTATTGTCCTCCTGTTGACAATGTGCATTGGCGCATAAAAGCACCTTAGACGGCAAAATTATAACAACCAATATTCGTTCTTCATAGAAGAAAAGGCTTTCATGTTTTCGGGTTGTTTGGTGAATCTTCATTCACCTTAACAAAAGACGCGTTATTTCAATGGCCGACGGATTTGCTTAAAATATTTGCAGAATCGGAGGCATATTTTATGACCGACTTTCACGTTATAACCATCGACATCGGAACCCAAAGCGTTCGCGTCGCTTTATTCAATCAGCGCGGCGAGGTCGAAGGCTTTGAAAAAGAAACCTACGAACCCGCCTATTTCTCGCCGCAACCGAACTTCGCCGAGCAAGACCCGCGTTACTACTTCGATTGCATCGCCAAATGCGCCAAGCGGCTCGCCCGTCGGTTCAAAGAAGAGACCGCGAATGCCAAAGGCATCACGATGTCCTGCTTCCGCGACAGCCCCGTCTTCCTCGACGAGAATTATGAAGTGGTCCGTCCGACGATCGTCTGGCTCGATCAGCGCCTCGCCGAATGCAAAGAGCCGCTTCCGGCCTTCTCCCGTTTCTTGTTCCGCTTGGTCGGCAAGACGGACACGATTGTGTCCAACCGCCGTCGCTGCCCTTCGAACTGGCTCAAAGAGAATGAACCGGAGAACTGGGCCCGCATCAAGAAATACGTCCCCGTTTCCACCTATATCAATTACCGGCTGACCGGCCGCCTCGCCGACAGCAGTTCGAATATGTCCGGCCACTTCCCGATCGACTTCAAGAAAGGCGGTTGGTACAAGAATCCGGAAAAGCATCTCACCGGCCAGATTTTCTCGCTCACCAGCGACATGCTCGCGGAGATCGTTCCGGAAGGGAGCCCAATCGGCCACCTCACCAAAGAAGCGTCCGAATTGTTAGGATTGCCAGAATCTTTGATTCTCTACGCCTGCGGGAGCGACAAGTCCTGCGAAACCCTTGGTTTGGGCGTCATCTCGCCGGACAAAGCCGCGTTCAGTTACGGCACCGCCTCCACGGTCGAAACCACCAAGACCACCTATACCGAATCCGAGCCCTTCTTGCCGGCCTTCAAAGCCTGCGTTCCTGGCTACTACAACATGGATATCCAAATCTATCGCGGATATTGGATGGTCAACTGGTTCCTCAAAGAGTTCGCCGGCAAGAAAGTAGACGACCTTGTGTCGCATGAACTTAGCGCCGCGGACCTTGAAGAATATCTCAAGAAAGCCCCTGCCGGCTGCAACGGATTGGTGTTGCAACCTTACTGGGGACCTGGCTTGGCCAGACCGCTCGCCAAAGGCGCGATCATCGGTTGGAGCGATGCGACGGGTCGCGAGCATATGTACCGCGCGATCATCGAGGGCATCTGCTATGCGTTACGCGAAGGCACCGAACACTTCGAAAAGAAGAATCGTTGCCCGATCAAAGAAATCCGTGTGAGCGGAGGTGGCGCCCAAAGCGACACCATCTGCCAAATCACCGCGGACATCATGGGGCGCCCGGTCGTTCGCGTGCAAACCACCGAAACCGGCTCTTTGGGCGCGGCGATTGCCGGGTTCTTGGCATCTGGCGTTTATAAGAACGTCGAAGAAGCCCTCAACGCGATGGTCCGGGTGAAAGATACTTTCTTGCCTGACCCCGAAACCCATGAAACTTACGACTATCTCTACAACGAAGTGTACGAGAAGCTTTATCCATCCTTGGATAAGTCCTATAAAGCGATCAAAAAGCTGAACGAAAAAGAAACGAAGCGCCGGTTAGCGCTTCGTCGTGAACAATCGAAATAACTTTGTTATTTAAGTAATGCGTGAGCGATGAATTCCGGCCGCGGAGCGACGTAGTCTTTCCGTTTGGTCAAAATGCGGCGATCGATCATGCCATTGAGGAAATCAATGAAGGCAAGGGCGATTTCTTTCGGTTCGCCATCGATGATGAGGCCTTCTTTCTGTCCGCGTTCGATTAAGCGGATGAAACCATCATAGTAGGTGTGGCCGTTCGGGGAGACGAAGGTGCTGAGGGATTTCTCGCTTTCGGCATAGACCTTGAGAACGAAGACGGCGATGTCGGTTCCGGTCAAAACCTGGACGATGAATTTAGACAAACGCGCGACGGTCTCTTTGACGCCGAGTTTCTCGAGTTCCGCGAACGGGATGCGGTAGGGCTGGAGGCGCGGCGCATCGGCGACGTGCTCGGGGATGTAGGCGTAAAGTTCTTCGGTGTTCTTGAAGTAGTGGTAGAACAAGCCGTGGGAGCAACCGAGGGACTGGGTGATGTCGTCTACGACGACTTCTTCCGGTCCAAAGAGGGCGAAAAATTCGATGCCTCTTTCGGTGATTTTGGCTTTTCTCTTGTCGCGGATGACGCGATTCTGTTCGGCGGTACGGGGCATAAAGCACTCCTTTCTTATGCTGAGATAACTGAATTGTTTGGGAAAAATCGCCGTTTTTCAAGCAAAAATTGACAAAAAATAGATGGTTCGAATGGCAAACAATTATTTTGTCATTTTACGTATTGGTTGAATGTGATCGGTTCAGAAGACAATTTAATTAACGGACGCAGATTGCTCTTCGGCCTTCTCTTTGGATTTGGTCGCATAACGCGAGACGAAGTAGAAACCGACGGCGACGCCAACAAAGAGAATGGAGCCAACAATATAGGCCCAGGTCGGGGTCCGCGAATAGGCCCATTCGTTGGCGTCATTCAAAAGAGATTGGTTGCAGAAAATAGAAACAATGGATCCAAGGACGAAACCGAAGACGACGGAGAAGGTTATTTCCCGCCTCTTTTCCATTAAACGGCGCATTCCTTTCGCGGTGAGGATGATGCCGAGAAGGCCGCCGACAAGGATCGCCGCGGTCAAACCGAGGCCGCTCAAGATGCGGTCATGGTTATGGAACATCGAATCGGCACCGGCATAAATGCCGACGCAGGGATTGTATAAACCGAAGATAAAGAGAATCATCGCGCCGGAGATGCCAGGGACGATGCAAGCGGCTGCCGCGATGAAACCGGCGACGAGGCAGGCGAGATATGTCCACCAACGACCTTCAATGAAGGCGGCGGAGAAATCAAGCCCCCAATAGAGCTTGCTGATGACGGATAGGGCGCCGATTCCGGCGGCGACGATAAAACCGATGACGATACCGATGATTTTCTTGCCCGTCTCGTTTTTAAAGCCAACTTTGTTGGCAATTAATGGAATCGTGCCCAAAACGAATCCGGCAAAGACGCAGCAGATGATGAATTCGGCTTTGGAATAGAAGAAATGGACGCCGAGGAGAACCAACGCGGAGGCGATGAGAATGCCAAGCACGATGGGGAGCAAGCGCACGAAGGAGCGTTTGAATTCTTTGCGTAAGGAAGAAAGGGCATCGATCAGCTCATCATAAATCCCGACGATGACCGCCAAGGTGCCGGCGCTGACGCCGGGAACCATCCCGAGGCCCATGGAGCACCCACGGCCGAATTGCGCGAAGAATCGTTTTGCGTTCATAGGAGCATTCTACTCTTTTCGCTTCTTAAATCGAAGAGTTTGGTTTCTTACGAAACATAGAGTAAACTACGGGTATGAAAAAATTGATTCTTTATAAATCCAACTACGGCTCGACCAAGAAATACGCCGAAGATATCGGCAAGGCGGTCGGGGCCGACGTCATGCCCTTGAAGAAATTCAAATGGAAGGCCCTCGACCAATACGACATCATCGTTTTCGGCGGTTGGGTCATGGGCGGCAATATCCAAGGCGTGAATGATTTCCTTGTCCATTGGGAAGAGATGAAAGACCGCAACGTCATCATCTTTGCCGTAGGCATGGGTTATCCGACCCCCGAGGGAAGAAACACGTTGATCAATCAGAACGTGTTGGATCTTTATCACATCCGTTTCTATCAATTCCAAGGTTCCTTCGATTTCAAAAAGCTGAACCTTGTCCATAAAGCCCTGATGAAGACCTCAATCGCCCGTATTGCGAGGAAGCCGGATGCCACCGAAGGCGACAAACAGCTCCTCAGCGTGCTCGAGAATCCCCTTGAGGTCTATGATCAGGCGAAAGTGGACCGCGTCATCGAAGTGATTGAGAAGATCGAGGCCGAAGATAACAAAGCATGAAATTATTCGTAGGTTTGGGAAATCCGGGAAGAGAGTACGCCGAAACCCGTCATAACATGGGATTCGTCGTCCTCGACAAATTCGCCGATTCGTTAGGCGTGTCTTTTTCCCGTCACGATTTCAAAGGCGAATTCGAGATCGTCAAATCCCCCGTCTTCCCCGAACCGATCATCCTTTGCAAACCGCAGACGTTCATGAATAACTCCGGCGAATGCGTCCAACCGCTCGCGGATTACTTCAAAATCGAGAAAGAGGACATTGTCATCGTTTACGATGAGATGGCCATCCCCGAAGGTGCGCTGCGTTTGCGCCCATTCGGATCCAGCGGAGGACACAAAGGCATGCAGTCGATCATCAACCGCATGGGCACCGATGAGATCGCCCGCATCCGCGTCGGCATCGGTGAGCCCACCTTCGATGCGGTGGACTATGTGCTTGGGAAACCGTCTCCCGAAGGCAAAAAGCTCTTGGAAGACGCGACCGATCGAGCCGCCAAAGCGTTACGTGAAATCGCCCTCCATGGTTTCCAAATGGCCATGAACCGTTATAACCAAAGAAGCGAGGTGCCAAAAGACGGAAAACCTGTTTGAGTTACTGAAAAACTTAGTTCCCGATACCCCCTCCCTCAAACGGAAAGGGGCTTTTGTTGTTGAAGACACTCTCGGAATTGCCCTTGCTTCCGCCTCGATTTTCCATGATCGGAAACGGGATATGGCCGTCGTTGCCAATGACTTATATTCCGCCCAAAAGATCTATGAATTCCTGTTGAACTTCTTCGAAGAAGAAGAAGTTGTTTTCTTCCCGAACGATGAATTGCTCAGGGCCGAGGCACTATCCTCCTCAAAGGAACTAATGTCCCAACGGGTTTACGCATTAGGAAGACTACTCGACCAACGGCCAAAGATTTTGGTGACCCATCCTTCGGCGACGGTCCGTTACTTACCGGATCCGCGCTGCTTTAGAGATGCCGCGATTCATTTGCAGGTCGGCGATACGGTGGACCTCAAAGAGATGCGCCGCCGTTTGGCTCAGCTCGGCTATTCCAAAGTCAATAAAATCGACCAGTCGTTACAATTTGCCAATCGCGGTGACATCCTTGATGTCTTTTCCGTTTCCTCGTTACAGCCATGCCGAATCGAGTTCTTCGGCGATGAAATCGAAAGCATCCGCCTCTTTGATTTAGGCACCCAAATCAGCGGCGAATCTCTAAGAGAGATTGAGATTCTTCCCGCGACTGATTTGTATTGCGACGAAGAAGATCTTTCCGAATGGGCGAATCGCGTCACGGAAAGGCTGGAAAAGGATTTGAATGAGCTGCCGGCAGAAGCTGCCGAAACCCTGAAAGCCAATGTTGCAAATGATTTGGAAAATATCCTTAATCGGACCGAACGGCCATACTTGTATCGATATTTCTGCTTAGCGGGCAATTCCCCTTGGAGTGTGTTCCGTTATTTTGATCCCGAGGTCGTCTTTGTCGCCAATAAAGAAAAGTTCCAGGAATCCATTGATTTGATTACCAACGAAGCCGCGAGCTTCTATGGTGAGCTCCGTCAGGAACTGAAAATTGTCTCTGGGCTTCGCGAATATATGGATTCCAAAGAAGCCTTTGGCGCGATCCGCCCCATCTATGGGATGCGTTTCAAAACCCGTTCTGACCAACTTGAATTCCATGTTCGCCATGCGGTCGCGGGCGGCACGGGTTTGACCGCGCTAGGAACGACGATTCAGACTTATTGTTCCACCTGCGACAAAATCGTGATTTGCTTAGCAGAGGAACAACAGAGATACACGACCGAATCAATTCTAAAAGAATTGAAATTGCCATATGAAACGGTAAGAAAGTATCAATTGCCGCAAGGAAAAATTGGTCTCAGCAGCGAAGGTTTATCAACGGGATTCGAATTCCCCGACCAGAAAGTCGTGTTCCTTTCTGCCCAAGAACTATTCGGGCATCATGCGGTGGCAACCCGTTACGCTTCCCGCTTCCGGAATGCGACCATTTTGAAATCCTACGAAGATTTGAAGCCGGGCGATTATGTCGTCCATGAATATAATGGCATCGGGCAATTCCTTTCAGTGAAGACGTTGGAAGTGGAGGGCGCCCATCGCGACTACCTCCATATCGCCTATGCCGGAAGTGAATCTTTATATGTTCCGTTGGAGCAATTCCGACTCGTCCGAAAATACAGCGGAAGAGAAGGCGCACGCCCCAAACTTTCCAGTCTTTCTCGTGGCGATTGGACCAAGAAAAAAGAAAAGATCAAAACCCGAATCGATGACCTCGCCGATCGCTTGATCAAGCTATACGGCACTCGTCTGAAAATCGATGGATATGCCTTCCCTCCCGATGACGAACTGCAAGAAAGATTTGAGCAAGGATTCCCATATACATTGACGGAAGACCAACAAAAATGTTTGCAAGAAATCAAACAAGATATGGAAAGCCCGGTCGTCATGGATCGTCTCCTTTGTGGCGACGTCGGATTTGGTAAAACCGAGATTGCTTTCCGGGCCTGCTTCAAATCAATCCTAGCCGGAAAACAAGCGGCCATCCTCTGTCCGACAACCTTGCTCGCCAGGCAACATTATGAGGTCGCTTGTGATCGTTTTCGTGAATTTGGGGTCAAAATTGCACTATTATCACGATTAGTTCCGGAATCTGAGCAGAAAAAAGCCATCAAAGAGATTGGTGAGGGTCATATTGATTTAGTTATCGGGACCCACAAGCTTTTGAGTAAAGAAATCCACTTCAAAGAACTCGGTTTGTTGGTGGTTGACGAAGAACAGAGGTTTGGCGTCGAACAAAAAGAACGGATCAAAGAGATTTCTAATTCAATTGACGTTTTATCATTATCAGCAACACCGATTCCAAGAACCCTCCAAATGTCGCTTGTTGGGGTTCGCGCTTTAAGCCAAATCAATACCCCGCCATCGGCCAGAATGCCTATCCAAACTTATGTGGCTCCCTACCAAGAAAAAGCCATCCGTGAATTGATTTCCCGCGAGCTGAGTCGGACCGGCCAGGTGTTCTATATCCATAACCGCGTCGACAGCATTTATCGCGTTGCCAATCGTATTGCCGAGAATGTGCCATTCGCTCATGTCGGAGTCGTCCATGGTCAGATGGAACGCGAGGCGGTGGAAGACATCATGGAAAAATTCTACGATGGCCGGATCAATGTGCTTGTGGCCACCTCAATTATTGAAAACGGCATCGACGTACCGAACGCCAACATGATCATCGTCGAAGATGCGGATCGTTTTGGTTTGTCGCAGCTCTATCAAATCAAAGGCCGTGTCGGTCGTGGAAACCGAATCGCCTATGCCTATTTGTTCTACAAGCAGGACAAAGTAATGAACGAAGATGCCCAAAAACGTTTGGCGGCTATCCAAGACTTTACCGAACTGGGCAGCGGGTTCAAAATCGCCCAGCGTGATTTGATGATTCGCGGGGCGGGCGACATCCTTGGCCCTGAGCAAGCCGGGTTCATCGATACGGTTGGCTTGGATTTGTATTTGAAGATGCTCAACGAGGCGCTAGAAGAACGGAAAACCGGCATCGCCCCGATTCCGCCCAAACCGAACAAGATGTTCTCCATCGATGCATTCATTCCGCAAGATTATGCGATCAATAGCGACAAAGTCGCTTTGTACCAAGAACTTGCCGACTGCGCCAACGACGCGGAAATCGATCGGTTCAAAAAGAAACTCCGCGACATCTACGGAAAACTACCTCCCGAGGTTGAATTGCTAATTCAAAAACGCCGAATCGATGCGATGGGCGCTCACCCGGAGTTCGCCGCAATCGATGAATTCCAGAAGGACATCGTTATTTTGCTTGATGATCGCTGGAGTTCCGTGAACGGAATCGGCGTCGAATTATTCAATGAACTCGTTCCTCACTTGGGCCATGTGAAGGTGTCATTTTATGACAAACACCTCCAGCTGCGTGTCGATAAAGTTGGCAACTGGTTGGATCGTTTAGAGGCCGTTATGAGGGCGATCCGGAAATTATCTATGCGTCATGACATATCGTAAGGATATGTGTTGTGATATAGTTATCCTATGCGAATGGACAAATTCCTTAAAATATCCCGCCTCATCAAGCGGCGGGAGACCGCGAAAGATCTCTGCGACGACGGAGATGTCTTCAAGAACGGTAAGCGGGCAAAGGCGATGACGGAAGTCGAAGCCGGCGACCGCATCACCCTGCATCTCGGGCGTCACGAATACGAGATCCTCGTCAAAGAAATCCGTCCATACGCCAAAAAAGAAGAAGCCGAAGCGATGTACGAAATCATCAAAGAAGTCACCCACGAAAGGAGAGAAGAAAATGTTTAAATTGAACCTCGATCCCCATTCGAATTATATCCTCGCCAGTACCTTTGGTCCCGACAGCATGGCCTTGCTGGACATGACCATCAAACAAGGCGTCTCTCCGGTGGTCTGTTTTGTGAACTATCACTTCCAAGATTCGATGGAAGGCGAAGAAGATGCGTTGAAACAGTATTGCGCAGAACACAATCTCCGCCTCGAAACCCTCGATACCGATAAACTTCCGCAGGAAGGCAAAGCGGAGAACTTCGTGGAATGGGCCCGCAACGCTCGTTATGCGTTTTTCGAAGAGATGTATCAGAAATACGATGCCGCCGGTCTTTTGGTTGCGCACACAATGGAAGACCTTATTGAGGTCTATCTCACCCAAAAGCACCTAGGCAAGCGCCCCCGCAAGTACGGGTATCAGCCCATCTCCACGCACGAAGGCATGGTCGTTCTGCGCCCGCTTCTCGATTTCACCCGTCACGAATTGCTGAACTACGACAAAGAAAACAACGTCCCATTCAGCACCCATATGGACGTCTATGAAGACCAGCACGTCCGCGATGACATCCATCGCTCGATCGTCGCCCACCTGAACGCGATCGAACGCGAGCAGATCCTCGATGAAATCCGCACGGAGAACGATGAAAAGATCCGCTTCATCTCCGGCCTCGATAAAGTCATGGATACGACCCGGAGTCTATCCATCCGCAGCATCATCGCCTTGTCACCCGAGGAATTCGCTCGCACGCTCATCCGCTTCGTGGGTAATGCTGACGCTCATGTGCATTTGAAATCCTCGTCGCTGAATGACATCCGGAAGATGTGCTTGGATCCTCAACCGAACCTCTCTTACCCGATCGGACAAGGCTGGTTCATCATCAAGGAATATGACGTGTTGATTCTTGGATCAAATCCCGAAGAATTACCCTATTCCTACATTTTGGAAAAGCCGGGTGTCCTGGATACCCCGCAATTCCATTTGGATTTTTCAAATGGCGGCAAGGACCGCGGCATCAAACCAGAGGACTATCCTCTGACGATCAGAACCGCTTTGCCGCAAGATATGGTCACCTATGGTGGTTATCTTGTTCCGGTCCGCCGTTTCTATATCGATTTGAATCTGCCGCATTCCGTTCTCAGCCAGTGGCCGGTCTTCTGCAACAAAGACGGCAAAGTCGTTTATGTTCCAGACCCCAACTACTCGGACGATAATTTCGAGAGCATTCTCGAATTACGCTTTGTGCACAATGATTGACATCGAAACCCATTTGCTTTAATTTGAGCGTATTCTTTTTCTAAAAAGAAGCGCTCCCAACCCCACAAGGAGGTAGCCTATGCCAGACAATTACCCCGAAAACAACAACGACAATCGCAACCAGAATCACGATCCTCGTCAGAATCCGAATCAAAGACGTGGGTTCCGTTTCTTCCTGCCATTCATTTTGATCGCCGCGGTCGTCGTCACGATCATCGTGTTGTTCAGCAAAAACATCTTCAACAGAACCATTACCTGGTCGAAGAGCGAACTTTATAACTTACTCCGAGTCAACAGTGCGGAGAATACGACTTCGACGGTCTATCTTTACACCGCGAATGTCAGTCAGAGCTACACAACGACCACGGTCAGTGGTACCGCTTTGCTGACCAACGCCAAGACTTCGTACAAGTACACCGTTTCGATGGAAAACGAAGAATGGTCCACCAACAAGTTCGAAGCCAACATGTTCACCGAGAAGAACGCGGAAGGCGTTTACGTCGTTCTCGCCACCCCGAACAAAGAGCTCGTCACTTGGTCGGAAGTCTTCCAGGATCGTATCCGCGAATGGAATGCGAGCCCCGATCTTTCGCGCCGTTCCAGCACCCCGGCTTACTATCTTGTCACTGACGCTTTTCAGACCTCTTGGTTAGAGACTTGGGGACCGACATTATTGCTCCTTCTCGGAACGATCATTTTAGGTATTTTCTTCTTCAGCAGAATCAACAATTCCGTCAATGGCGCCAACCGCCAGGCGATGGATTTCAACCGTTCACCGGCCCGTCGCGAGGATTCCTCCAAGACGAAATTTGACGACGTCGCGGGCTGCGATGAAGAGAAGCAAGAGATGGTCGAATTGGTCGAATATCTCAAAAATCCCAAAAAATTCAGCGCGTTTGGTGCGAAATTACCCAAGGGCGTTCTCTTGATCGGCCCGCCTGGAACCGGCAAAACCCTCCTCGCGAAAGCGGTCGCTGGCGAAGCTGGCGTTCCGTTCTTCTCCATCTCCGGTTCTGACTTCGTTGAGATGTTCGTCGGTGTCGGCGCCGGCCGTGTCCGCGACCTCTTTAAGAAGGCGAAACAGGCCGCTCCTTGCATTGTGTTCATTGACGAAATTGATGCCGTCGGTCGTCAGCGTGGCGCTGGCTTGGGCGGCGGCAATGATGAACGTGAGCAGACGCTCAACCAGTTGCTTGTTGAGATGGATGGTTTCGAACATAACAAAGGCATCTTGGTCATCGCCGCCACCAACCGTGACGACGTCCTCGATCCCGCCTTGTTGCGTCCTGGCCGTTTCGACCGCATCATCACCGTCAGCGCTCCTGACGTGAAGGGCCGCGAAGACATATTTAAGGTTCACGCTCGTGGAAAGAATATAGATCCGAGCGTCGACTTTGCCGCGTTGGCCAAACGGACCGTCGGATTCTCCGGCGCCGATATCGCCAACATCTTGAATGAAGCCGCCATCTTAGCCGTTCGTTTCGGCAAAGAATCCATCGGCATGCCGGAAATCGATGAAGCCATCGACCGTCAAATCGCCGGTCCGGCCAAGAACAGCAAACGCATGAACGAACACGAACGTCGTCAGGTCGCTTATCACGAAGCCGGCCACGCCGTCATCGGTTTGGTCTTGCCGCATAGCGAAAAGGTTCAGAAGATCACCATCATTCCGCGTGGTCAGACCGGCGGTCATGTTCTCATGACTCCGGAAACCGATAGATTCCTTCTCACTAAGAAGGAACTCCTTGCTGAGATCACCGGTCTTCTCGGTGGTCGTACCAGTGAGGAAATCTTCTTTGACGATGTTTCTACCGGCGCCGAAAATGACATTCAGCGCGCCACCCGCTTAGCTCGTATGATGGTCACCGAATTCGGTATGTCCGAACTTGGTCCGATCCAATATGAATCCAACCAAGGTTCTGTCTTCCTTGGCCGCGACTATACGAATACCTCGCGGAACTTCTCCGGTGAAGTTGCCTTCGAAATCGATAAGGCCGTCCGTAAGATCATCGAAGATGCTCATGAACAAGCGAAGGCCATCCTCACCGAACATAAGAAGGATGTCACTTTGATCGCGGAGACTTTGCTCGAGAACGAAACCATCACCGCCGAGCAGATCGACGCCCTCATCAAGACCGGTGCCCTTCCGCAGAAACAGATCGAAACCGTCCATCAAATCGATGGTGCGATCCCCGAGCAAAAAGAAGAGGCCCCGAAAGAGGAAACCCCGAAAGAATAATCGATTGGAGGTCTTAAGACCTCCTTTCTATATAACCATGAAGTTTGGCGGCATTGAATTAGAAGGAAGGGTTTTGTTGGCTCCGATGGCTGGAGTCACCAATCTTTCTTATCGCCGCTTCTTAAAACCATTTGGCGTCGCCTTGACCGTCAGTGAGATGATCAGCGACTGCGGTTTGGTCTATGGCAACAAACAAACCTTCGAGTATCTGCGAACCGCCGAAGATGAGAGACCAGTTGCTTTGCAACTCTTTGGCTCTTCTTTGGAATCCACGGTCAAAGCAGTGGAGATTCTCGAAAAGAACGCCACCTATGACATCCTGGATCTCAATTTGGGTTGTCCTGTCTATAAGGTTACGAAGACTGGCGCGGGTTCTGCCTGGTTACGCCGCCCCGATGAGCTTTTTGAGTATTTGAAGGGCATCTGTGATGTTTCCAAGCATCCGGTAACCATCAAAATCCGCCTTGGATGGGACCAGGAACACATCAATGTCCACGAGGTTGTTCAGCTTGCTGAAAAAGCTGGTGTCCAAGGCATTACGATCCATGCCAGAACAACCAAACAACTATATTCCGGTCAACCCCAATATGAGTTGATCCGCGATATCCAAAAAGAGACGAGCGTCCCAATCGCCGTGTCGGGCGACATCTTCACCGTCGAAGACGCCATCAAGGCGATGGAAATCACCGGCGCCCATTTCGTGATGGTCGCCAGAGGCGCTCTTGGCAATCCTCAACTAGTTCGCCAAATTAATGAAAAACTGAACGGGGAACCGGTGGAAGAGGCTTTGCCTCTCTCAAAACAATTAGAGCTCGCGGAGCAGTATGCCGACATGCTTATCGCCGACATCGGAGCCCATCGGGCAATCCCTCAGCTCCGCGGCATCTTGCCCCATTTCTTCAGCGGATTCCCTGGTTATAAGAAAATCCGACTCTCTATCACTGAATCGCTGAAAAGCGAAAACGACTTAGAACGGATTTGGGCCGGTATCCGCGCTCACGCACAATTTAATTGTTGAAAATACGCGGTGGACATTCCAAAATTGTTCGTCAACGAACGATTATGGCAGAGAAAACCACCCAAACACTACGTGAAGAATCCTTGCTCACATCAAGGGCTATTTCCAATCACATGGTCAATGAATTCGCTTCTCTCGAAGGTGGGGTTCTTTCACCGTTAGAAGGCCGGGTGTTCGGTTTTATCTGCCGTAACCAAGATAAGAATGTCACCAGTACGGATCTGATGGCTCATTTCGATAGCCCGAAATCAACGATTTCGGAAACCTTATCTTCGTTAGAAGAACGGGGATACATCCTCTTTGAGGTGAACCCCGAAGATCGTCGTCAAAAATATCTCCGCCTGACCGAAAAGGGATTGGCCCGCTTTGAAGGCGTTTTGGTCCTTTTCAGCCAAGCGGAAGAAAAGATGACCGAAGGTTTAAGCAAAGAGGATATCGCGACGTATTTACGGGTCTGTGAGCAGATTCGTCGTAACTTAGGAACGAAAAATGGCTAGGAAGAATAAGGAAAAGAAAACATCTTTAATTGCCACCTTCCGGGTTATTTTTGCTTACATGGGCAAGTTCAAGAAGGATACCTTGTTGGCTTGGGTTTTCGTTTTCCTCGAAACCATCTGCGAAACGATGGTCGCCTTCTTCATGCGTTATTTGGTTCGCGGGATCAAGGCCAGCGATTTCTCAACCATCACCAATTATTCCCTAATCATCGCCGCGTGCGTCATCGTTGCCGCCGCGACTGGCATCCTCAGTGGTTTCTGGGCGGCGTCCGCGGCCTGCGGGTTCGCGGCGAACCTTCGCGAAGGAATGTTCCGCAAGATCCAAAGATATTCTTTTAAGAATATCGATCACTTCTCAACCTCCTCGATCGTCACCAGAACGACCACAGACGTCACCAATGTGCAGAACGCTTTCCAGATGGCTCTCCGTGCCGTGGTCCGCGCCCCGTTCTTAATGACTTTGGCCATCATCATGTCCTTCGTCACTGAATGGAAGGTGGCTTGGATTTTCGTCGCATTGGTGCCCATCGTCTTAATTGTCCTTCTCTTACTGGCCCGCACCGTCCACCCGACCTTTGTCAAAGTGTTCGATACCTATGACAATCTCAACCAGAGCGTCCAAGAAAATGTGGACGGCATCCGCGTCGTCAAAGCGTTCAATCGCGAAGATTTCGAGAAGAAGCGGTTTGGTGGCGTGAGTGGGACGATTTATCGTCTCTTCGTCCATGCCGAACGATTATTGGCGTTCAACCAACCCACACTCAACTTTGCGATTAACGCGACTTTGTTGGGATTGTCTTTCTTCGGCGCAACCCTCATCGTCAAATCCGGTGGCACCGATTTGGATACGGGTTCTTTGACCACCCTCATCACTTACGTCCAAATGATCTTTATGTCCCTCTTAATGGTGTCGATGGTTTACGTCATGATCACCATCGCCCGTAACTCGGCGGAACGTATCGCGGCGATCATCCTCGAAGAGCCGGATATCAAAGTTCCCGAGAATGCGATTTTCGAAGTCAAGTCCGGCGACATTTCCTTCCGAAATGTCCAGTTCTCATACAATGAGGGCAAACCGATTCTTCAAAATATCAACCTGGATATCGCCAGTGGTTCCACGTTGGGGATCATCGGTTCTACCGGTTCAGGCAAGACCACTTTAATCAGTCTCATCGCACGTCTGTATGATGTCGATAGCGGTTCGGTCACCGTCGGCGGTGAAGATGTCCGGAAGTACGATGTCAGTTCTTTGCGTGAATCCGTGGCGGTCGTTCTCCAAAAGAACACTTTGTTCACCGGGACGATCCGCGACAATCTCCGCTGGGGCAATGAAAACGCGACCGACGAAGAGATTTGGAAAGCTTGCGATATCGCCCAGTGCAGCGAATTCCTGTATTCGTTCCCGCAGGGGCTTGATACCCAAATCGATGAAGGTGGCACCAATGTTTCCGGTGGACAGAAACAGCGCCTTTGCATCGCCAGAGCTTTGTTAAAGAATCCAAAGATCCTTATCCTCGATGATTCCACGAGTGCCTGCGACACTGGCACCGACGGCAAAATCCGCCGTGGATTACGCGAACACCGCAACGATGTGACGAAGCTCATCATCGCTCAGCGGGTGCTTTCAATTAAGGATTGCGATCAGATCATCGTCATGAATGATGGTCAGATCGTTGGAATGGGGACCAATGAGGAATTGATCGCCAATAATGAGATTTACCGCACTTTGTACGAATCTCAATTAGGTGGGGGAGGTGATTTCGATGCCGCGAGCAACGCTTAGACCATCCAAAAACCCACGTAATATGGCGCCCGTCTCCCGCAAGGCGAAACGCGGTGCGATCCGCCGCCTCTTGCGTTATGTTTTCAAATACTATCCGTGGCAGTTCTTCCTCGTCGTGTTCCTCGTTCTTTTGAGTTCGGCGGTAACCGCCCTCGGAAGTTACTTTATCGGCACCGTGGTCGTCGACCACTTCATTTTAGATGCCAATCAAAACGTCCGTGCGTTCGCTGAGTTCAGCGAAGTCACGTGGTATGGCGTCCACTTCGGTGGGGCGATTGGCATTATGGCGGCCTTCTATCTGGTCGGCATCATCTCGTTATATTTTTATAACTTCCTCATGTCGGTGGTCAGCCAAGGCATCCAGAAGAAGATCCGCGATGACCTCTTTGAGCATCTTGAAGACTTGCCGGTTTCCTATTTCGATTCGAAGACCCATGGCGACATCATGTCGGTCTTCGCGAATGACGTCGATGCGTTGCGTGAGATGCTTTCCCGCGCCCTTCCGATGGTGGCGAACGCCTTCGTCACGATGATCCTTTACTTTGTAATCATGGTGTTGACCGACCTCTACATGACTGGCATCGTCATCGCTTTCGCCATCCTCATCTTCTTCATCTCGAAATACTACGCGAAGATGTCTTCCAAATATTTCGTTTCCCAGCAGATCTCTTTGGGCAAAACCAACGGATATGTGGAAGAAATGACCAATGGTCAAAAAGTCGTCAAAGTCTTCAACTACGAGAAACGCAACATCGCCGGTTTCCAAAAACTGAACGAAGAACTTCGCGTCAGCGGTACCCGCGCCAATCGTTATGCGAACGTTTTGATGCCGACGGTCAATCAGCTTGGCAACCTCCAATATGTCTTTATCGGTTTCTTCGGTGGGTTAGAGATCCTCAAAGGAATCAACAGCCTTTCCCTCTCAGGATTCCACCCGATGACGGTCGGTATCATCATCTCCTTCTTGCTCTATAGCAAGGCCTTCTCGCAACCGATCGGCCAGATCGGTCAGCAGATGAATGTCGTCGCCCTCGCTTTGGCGGGCGCGACCCGTATCTTTGAAATCCTTGATCAGCCTCTTGAGAAAGATGAGGGTTATGTCGAACTCGTGAACGCCAAAGAAGACGAAGACGGCAATCCGGTGGAGTGCGAGGAAGCGACTGGCAAATGGGCTTGGAAACATCACCACAAAGAAACCGACACGACGACCTATGTGTGGCTTAAAGGCAAAATCACCATGGATCATGTCGATTTCGGTTATGTCCCTGAGAAACTCGTTTTGCATGACATCACCCTTTACGCGAAGCCTGGCCAGAAGATTGCGTTCGTCGGTGCGACAGGCGCTGGCAAGACGACCATCACCAACCTCTTGACCCGTTTCTATGACATCGAAGATGGCAAGATCCGTTACGACGACATCAACATCAACAAGATTAAAAAACATGACCTCCGTCGTTCGCTCGGCATGGTTTTGCAGGATACGAAACTATTCACCGGAACCGTTCGCGAGAATATCCGTTTCGGCAAACTCGATGCGACCGATGAAGAAATCGAACGGGCGGCGAAATTCGCCAACGCGGATACATTCATTCGGTTATTACCGAATGGTTATGACACCGTCCTTACCAATGGCGGCGCTTCCTTGTCGCAAGGACAACGGCAGTTGATTGCCATTGCTAGAGCGGCCGTCGCCAATCCGCCGGTCATGATTTTGGACGAGGCGACCTCCTCAATCGACAGCCGTACCGAGAAACTCGTGCAGGAAGGTATGGACGCCATCATGAAAGGCCGCACGGTGTTTGTCATCGCCCACCGTCTAAGCACCATTCAGAACAGCGATGTCATCATGGTTTTGGACCAAGGTCGGATCGTCGAACGCGGCAGCCATGACGAATTAATGGAAAAGAAAGGAATCTACTACGGGCTGTATCACGGCTCATTCAGCGATTTCTCCTAACTTTTGTTAGGAAGCTTTGGTAGACTTACACATATGGCAGAGAAGAAAAGAGACACATTAACAAAAGCGAAGATGATCTATAGCGGTGAGCTGTTGCTTTTCACCGTCGTCTTCCTCACTTTGGGCATTCTCATCCTCGTCGGTGTCATCGCCATCAAAGAATGGAAACGGATCGCCTTCTCCTACGTCACCCTCATCGGTGGCGCTTGGATCGTCGCGGACTTCATTTGGACTTTATGCTCCAAGAAACGCCGCGCCAAAAAGTGCCTATTGGATAAGTGCCTGGTATTACCGGCAGGTCTTGCCCTGATTGCCTTCGACATCTATGCCTTCGCGGCTGGACTCGTCCATGCCGACGAGACCGCCCCGATCTTCCAATACATGATCGGTGCCGACCTTTGCTACCTATCCATCGTCTACTGCTTCGAGGCTTTCTATCACTGGAAACATCCGCTTCCGGAGATCCTCGCCGCGGTGGAAGAAGAGAAGAAACAGGCGGAATTAGAGGCCCTTAAAGCCAAACAAGCCGCAGAATCGGAAACCCCCGCAGAACCCGCTGAAAAACCCGAAAACAACGCAGAACCTGAAGATTTGGAGAAATAATTATGGACGAACAGCTTAACGATCAAGAATTGGCCAGACGGGAAAAACTCCCGAAGTATGAGGCTCTCGGAGTCGATCCTTTCGGCACCCGTTACGAATGGAAAGACCGCATCATCGACATCCGCGAAAAGTATGGTTCATCCTCCGCGGAAGAACTCGAAGCCAACCCGCCGCGCGTCAATGTCGCCGGCCGTCTCATGGCCATCCGCCGCATGGGCAAGGCCTCTTTCGTCAACATCAAAGACGAGCGTTCCTCCATCCAGGCTTGGATCGGCATGAACGTCATCGGCGAGCATGACTACGAAGTGTTCCGCCTTGCCGATCTTGGCGACATCGTCGGTTTGGAAGGCACCATCATGATCACCCGCACCGGCGAGCTCACCATCCGCGTCGAAAAATACACCCACATCTCCAAATGCTTAAAACCGTTGCCGGAAAAGTTCCATGGTCTGACCGACCTCGAAGAACGTTGCCGCCATCGTTATGTCGATCTCATCGTCAACGATGAATCCCGCCGTGTTGCTTTACTACGCCCCGCCATCATCAAAGAAATCCGCGACTTCTGCGAAAGCCGCGGCTTCGTCGAAGTGGAAACCCCGGTCTTATCGCCAATCGCCGGCGGCGCAGCTGCGCGCCCCTTCATCACGCACCATAATGCGCTCGATCGCGACTTCTATCTCCGCATCGCAACTGAGCTGAATCTGAAGAAGTGCATGGTCGGCGGCATCGATCGTGTCTATGAGATCGGTCGTATCTTCCGCAACGAAGGCATCGATAATCGCCACAATCCGGAATTCACGACCATCGAGTTATATCAAGCCTACGGCGATTTGTCCGACATGCGCGCTTGGACCGAAGACCTCATCCACGACCTCTGCGCCAAAGTCATCAAGAAAGACGTCGTCCATTGGCATGACAACGACATCGATCTCTCGAAACCGTTCGCCAATCTGTCGATGGCCGAAGCGATCAAAGAGAAAACTGGCATCGATTTCACCGAAGACATCCCGTTCGAGAAAGCGGTGGAACTTGCGAAAGCCCATAACGTTCCTTTGGAAAAAGCCTGGAACAGCACCGGCTACATCATGCAGGCCTTCTTCGATGAATTCGTCGAACCGACCTTGATTCAGCCGACCTTCATCCACACCTATCCGATCGAACTCTCCCCGCTTACGAAGAAGACCGCGGATCCGCGTTTCGTGGACCGCTTCGAACTCTTCATCGGCGGCACCGAATTCGGCAACGCTTATAGCGAACTCAACAATCCATTTGATCAGAAAGAACGTTTCCTCGCCCAGATGGCCGCCCGCGACCGCGGTGATGATGAAGCCAACGAAATCGACTATTCCTTCTTGGATGCCTTGAACTATGGGATGCCTCCCGCCGGTGGCATCGGGGTCGGAATTGATCGACTTTGTATGCTTCTTTGCGAAGAAGACACCATCCGCGAAGTGCTCATCTTCCCGACGATGAAAGCGGAAAACTAAAACGAAAATTCCTGGCTTCGGTCAGGATTTTTTGTAAAATTTCGCGAATCTTGAGTATTCATTGGTGGAAAGAAAATTTCCGGTTTAGCGTGATCGATGAAATATTCGGTTGCCGAAAGGACTTCGTAATAATACAATTATTACCGCCTTTTCGAAGGAAAAAGGCAAAAGTCACACTCTTATGGTCGCACGATAGATGCGATCCTGAGTCCAAAATTAGGAGGTGCAATACGAATGAAGAAGTACGAGATTATGTACATCCTCCGCGCCGACCTCGAAGAGGCCGCCCGCAAGGAGGAGATGAGCAAGCTCCAAGGGATTCTCGAATCTTTGAAGGGCAAGGTCACCGAAACGAAAGAATGGGGCATCCGTGATTTCGCTTACACGATCAAGGATCAAAAGAAAGGCTACTACGTCATCCTCAAGGTGAACGCCGATCAGCCGGCTCTTGATGAATTCAATCGTCAGACGAGATTCAACGCCAACGTCATCCGTTATTTGATCACTGTCGATCAAGACTAAACCCACATTGAACGGAGGTCACAAAAATGCTTAATCGAATCGTAATGGCGGGTCGTCTCACCAGAGACCCCGAACTTCGCAGAACCGCTTCTGGCATCTCGGTCGTTTCCTTCACGATCGCGTGCGATGACAGCTTCGGTCGCGGACCCAACGGCGAAAAGAACACGGTCTTTATGTCCTGCTCTGCCTTCCGCACCACTGCGGAAAGCGTCGCCAAATTCACCAGAAAGGGATCCCTCATCGCGGTCTATGGCCGCCTCACCTCGCGGAAGTACACCAACCGCGACGGCGTGCAGGTCACCGCGTATGAAATCAGCGCCGACGGCGTTGAGTTCCTGGAACCCAAGAGCGCTGCCAATGCGGCGGAGGGCTTTGTCCCCGATGCCCAGCCCGCTTTTGAAGCGGATGCCCCGGCCAGCGCCGACTCGATCGACATCATTGAGGACGATTTGCCGTTCTAACGCAAAGATAGAAAGGAAATTGGAAAATCATGGGATACAAGAAAATGAGACCGCGCAAAAAGGTCTGCTACTTCAAAAAGAACCATATCAAGTACGTCGATTATAAGGATGTTGAACTCTTACAGAGATTCATCAATCCGGACGGAAAGATCGCTTCGCGCAGCTCGACCGGAACCTCGGCCAAGTACCAGCGCGAACTTGCTCGCGCGATTAAGAACGCCCGCTTCATGGGTCTCTTGCCGGAACCTGGCAATCGCGACTAATCAGTGTTCGTAAACGAAAGCCGTCCTTCGGGGCGGCTTTTTTGTTGAATGATTGAAGAAACGCGATAGCATAATTCCATTATGAACGCTCTAGTTGATATCACCGGCGTCCGATTAGAAACCGAAAGACTCACCCTAAGAGAATGGCAGCTCAGCGACCTGGATGATTTCTTTGAGTATTGTTCGGTGCCCGGAACGGGCGAAGCCGCTGGCTGGCCCCATCACAAAAACAAAGAAGAATCCTTGGGCATCTTGAATGATTTTATCGCGAATAAAAAAACGTTCGCTTTGGTGGACAAAGAAACCAACAAAGTCATTGGTTCTCTCGGTTTGGAGAAATACGGAAACGAAGAGCAGTTGTCGGAATTCTTTGATTATCGAGGAAGGGAAATCGGTTATGTCTTATCCGCGGCATATTGGGGGAAGGGATTGATGACCGAAGCCGTCAAAGCGGTCATCAATTACTGTTTCAATACCTTGGATTTCGATTTCCTGCTCTGTGGCCATTTTTTCAAAAACCATCGTTCTATGCGGGTTCAGGAAAAGTGCGGTTTCACCCATTATCGTCAGTTGGTATTCGACACCAAACTTGGAATCAAAGAACCCGGGTATTTGAATCTTTTGGTCAATCCGAAAAAGGATATCAAGTTCGAATTCTCTCACCCCGAAACATTGGTGATTGGGAAATAAAACGAAGCCGTTTCACGCGGCTTTTTCCTTTTACGAACGTTTACGGTTTCAGCAATCGCCGCCCACTTCTAAGAATTTAATGAAGTATTCTTCAAAACAATCCCCAACGCGCGCAAGATTTGATATACTTATGGCATGTTCGTTGACGCTTTAAAAGAATATATTCTGCAAAACTGGATTCTCCTGCTGATCCTCGGCGCTTTTATCGTCATTCTTTTCATCACGACCTTCTCAAACAGACGGTCGGTGGTTCTTTTGTTGTCGCTCGTCGCATCCATTTTCATTCTCTCCATCGTCGTATTCGCCGAATTTAACCTGGACTACGTTGCCCATAATGCGATGGCACGCATGATTCTCATGGCCATTCGTTACAGCGCCACGCCGCTTATTGTGGCACTGGTCATCTTGCTGATTCTCAAACGCTACGGAATTTATGTTTTCCTTCCCGCGATCGCTTTGGTCATCATCGATGTCGTTTCGATTTTCACCGGCATCGTTTCGTGGGTCGATGACGCGGGCAATGTGATTCACGGGCCGATCCATTTCATGCCCTATCTCATCGCCGGCCTCTACATGGCCTTCCTGATTTTCTTATTGATTCGCCGCAGTAACAAACGGGCGATCGAGATCGTGCCGATCGTCTTCCTGGCGGCGGCCCTTTCTTCCGGACTTATCTTCCCGTTCATCTTCGGGGCCGCCTATGCGCGAATCTTCTGTTCCATCATCGCCGTGTCGTTGTTCATTTATTATCTCTTCACCATCCTGCAGAGGGCGAAGAAAGATTCTTTGACCGGTTTATTGAATCGTCAGGCTTTCTATGGGGAGACCCGCAGAGACAACAAAGATATTACCGCGATCGTTTCCGTCGATATGAATGGCTTAAAAGCCATTAATGACGGCCGCGGTCACTCCGCGGGCGATGAGGCGCTATCCGCGATCGGTCTATGCATCTCGCAGTCCTGCCGGCCCAAGCAGTCCGCTTACCGCATGGGTGGCGATGAATTTATCATCGTCTGCCGCAAGACGCCGAAAGAAGAAGTCCTCGCCTTGGTGGAGCGCATCCAAAAGCACATCGATGAGACGGAGTATTCCTGTTCGATCGGCTATAGTTGTTTGGAAGATGGCCCAGCCGGGTTAAAAGAACTCCTCAAAGAATCGGATAGAAAGATGTACGCGAAAAAGGCCGAGCATTACAAAGCCGATAACAACCCTGAAGAATAAAAGCCGCCAAGAAGGCGGTTTTTCTTTACACGCGCCCGTACCTTTGACGGACGCTTTTAAGTTGGAGATAATTAAAAATTGTATAAGAGGTAAAAAGTATGAGTAGGAAAAAGACACCTATCATTTGGCTCTCAGCCGCTCTGCTTGCGTTAACCCTCGGCTCTTGCGAACTGCTTCCGTCCAATTCCAACGGAACCGGTCCCGCCAGTTCCGAGCAAACCAGCGAGAAATCGAGCGAGCCCAGCAGCCAGGTCACCAGTGAGACGACCAGCGAACATACCAGTGAGACAACGAGCGAGACGACCAGTGAGGTTTCCAGCGACATTAGTAGTGAAGTCAGCAGCGAAGTCTCTAGCGAAAGCAGCTCGGAAGTCATTCCCGTTTTGTCCAGGATTGCAATCACCCATCCGGCGAACAAATTGGAATTTGAAATCGATGACGAAGCCGATTATACCGGACTCGAAGTCACCGCTTATTTCACCCCGAGCGGATCTTCCATCGTTCCGACATCGGATCTCATTTTCTCCGGTTTCTCTTCGGCGACCGCCGGCACGAAGACGATCACCATCGAATATACGTACGACGGCGTGACCAAGAACACCAGTTACGACATCACCGTTTCGGAACCCGTTTCCCCGATTGTCACGTTAGATTTCTACGGATTCAACGATGTCCACGGCAATGTTCTGGACACTTCTCTCGGCGTCGGCATCGCCAAAATGTCGACCTTCCTTAAGGAAAAGACCGCCGATCAGAACGCTTTGCTCATTTCGTCCGGCGATATGTGGCAGGGTTCTTTGGAATCGAACTCCAACCATGGCGCGTTGATGACTTCGTGGATGAAATACCTTGATTTCACCTCGATGACCATCGGCAACCACGAATTTGACTGGGGCACCGATTCCATCGTGAACATCTCCAACAATTACGATCTTCCGATCCTTGGCATCAATGTCATCGATAAAAATACCGGCAAGATCGCGGATTATGTCACTCCGTCGACCGTTGTCACCCGTGGCGGCGCGAAGATTGGCATCATCGGAGCGATCGGCGACTGCTATTCGTCCATCTCTTATTCCAAAGTCATGGATGTCGAGTTCGTTCTCGATAAGTCCGGGGACACCAGTTATCCGCTCAGTCAACTTATTAAAGCTGAATCGACCAGACTCCGCGAAGAAGAAGGCTGTGACTTCATCGTCTATTCCTTCCATGGCGATTCGAATTCGGGCGATACCTTCTATAACGATGAGCTCAGTCGCGATGGTTATGTCGATGTCGTCTTCGAAGGACACACCCACAACGAAACCGTCCGTCAGGATAGCGGCGGCGTTTATCACTTCCAGTCCAGCGCCAGCGGTTCCATCTCGATCAATCACTTCACCGTTGAGCTCAATACGTTCAGCGATGACTATTCCCTCACTTTCGATAATAACGAAGATGTCTATTGGATGAACGAAACCGCCAAATATGATTTGGCCGAAGATCCCGGCACCGTCGCGTTGATCAACGCTTATGACTTCAGCCAATACTATCAGCCCCTTGGCTATAACTCGGTTTATCGCAACGGAACCGAATTGAAACAACTTTGTGCCGATCTTTACTTTGATCGCGGCGTTGCCAAATGGCCATCTTATGCCGATCAGATCGTCCTCGGCGGCGGTTATATCTCCGTTCGTGGCGAAGGCCATCTGTCCATTGGCGACGTTACCTATGCCCAGCTCTATAACCTCTTCCCGTTCGACAACGATCTCGTACTTACCAAAATCAAAGGATCGACCTTGAAGAGCAACTTCTTGAACACCACCAATTCGAACTACTTCATGAAGTATTCTTCCTATGGAAGCAATCTGAGAAACGATCAGAGCTTGGTCAATAATAACGATTTGTATTATGTCTTAATCGACACCTATGGTTATGACTGGCTGTTGCAAAACAACCACAATCCGATCATCGTCGAAGCCTTCAATTCGACTGGCTACTATGCCAGAGACTTCATGGCCGACTACGCCGCCGATGGCGGATTCGATGAGAGAGATCCGAGCGCCGTCATCACCCATGCCGGCACGATCGATGACCCGCTGACCGTCACCGAAGCCCTCATTGAAGCGGAGAAAGTCAGCGTTAGCAGCTCGAACCCCGAAGGCGCCCGTTATGTCTATTGCACCGGCGTCGTCAGCAGAGAAGCCACCCGCGTTGGCAACTCCGGCGATCTCGGCAACGTCTACATCAAAGACCCGGTCAACGACAACGAGATTCTTATTTACTTCCTTCGTCGTTACTATGGCGCGAACAACAACCCGTCTGATAACTTCACTTCAACTGACGATCTTCAGACCGGCGATGAGCTTCTCATCTATGGCCGCGCGTTCACCTATGGTGGCACGACCAAAGAATTCGCCAGCGGAACCTATTGCATCACCATCAATGGCGTGACCCAATCCGCATCATAACGATAGATGAGATAAGCCGTCCTTATTGGGCGGCTTTTTTATTGCGTGCTATAATCAACTCATCCAATCCCGTCTAGGGGGTAAAAATATGAAACAAACCATTTTTAAGGTCATCCGCATCGTGGGAACGGTTTTGGCGTTTTTCAACGCCTTGATGTTCTTTGCGATGAGACCCTGCTGGAGCGGCATCAGCGCCACTTTGGGGTACAAAGGAGGCGACAATACCATTCTCCTTTATGTGCCGATCATCTTCTGCGTCCTCTTCTTCGTCGTTCTTTTGAGCGACTTGATCCTCAAAGCGATCTTCAAGAAGAATTGGCTGCATATCGTTTACTTGGCCGTTTCGGTGGTCTTCTTCGTGATCATCATGGTCGTCATCGCCTTAGGCGGCATCGATTATATGCGCTTCGTGTGGCCGAAGTTCTTGGTCGCCGTTGCCATCACCGGCATCGTCGTCTGCGTTTGGGCGCTATTGTTCCTCTATCCGAAATCCCCGCTCAAAGAGAGCAAAATCTTCAAGTTCGGCATCCTTGGCTTGGTCGGCGTCTTTGCCGTCAGCATCTTGCTGAACTTCACCATCAACAGCATCACTTATCGCCCCGTCGTTTATGCGGTGGAAGATAAATACCAAATCGTCTTCTCCACCAGCGCCGAATCGACCGGTTGGGTCAAAGTCGGCGACGAGAATTACTACGACACCTATAACGGCACGGCGAAGAAATTCACCAAGATCCACAAAGTGGAAGTCCCGATGGCCGCGCTTGATGCCGCGAAAGAATATACCGTCCACACCCAAAAATCGATTTACTGTGGCCCGTTCGGCGGCTTCATGGGTCGTGACATCTCCCAAAAAGTCACTTTCAAGCCGGTCGATGTCAGCGACGGCCTCCAATATCTCTCCTTCAGCGACGTTCATATGAATATCCGCCAGGCGGCCAAAACAGCCAGCTTTGTGGAGAATTATGACTTCCTCGTCCTGGCCGGCGACATCGTCTCCGACGTCGAAACCTTCGATGACGCGAACTTCAATAACCTCGTCGCCTTCGAAATCACCAAGGGCCAGGTTCCGGTGGTGTATGCCCGTGGCAACCACGACGTCAAAGGCCGTTATGGCGAAGAGCTTCATAAATTCGTCGGCGCCAAGGGCGAGAACTTCTATTACAATTTCTACTTCGATAACGTTTACGGCATCGTCCTCGATATCGGTGAAGACCATGACGACGATTGGTGGGAATACTATGGCACCAGCCATTACGATGGTTATCGCGCTGAGCAAATCGCTTTCTTAGAAAGCGAATTGGCTTTGAGGAACTTCGATAATTACGATTATCACATGGTCGCCTGCCACATCCCCGTCCCCTTCGTGAACTCCCGTCATAACCACGAAACCGTGAAAGCGGAGATGACTAATCTCTTGAATCAGATGGACATCGACATGTTCGTCTGTGGTCATCAGCATGACATCATGATCTTCGAGCCGGGTCTCATCCCGCCGAACACCCAGCTGAACTACAACCCCAACTACCGCACTGGCACCTATAAGGGTTATCTTACCGATTTCAACTTCCCGACCTTGATGATCAGCAAGCCGGGCTATACCTTCAGCGATGATTACCCGCTTCACGCGCCCAGGAGTTATATCGGCCTATTCATCGATGTGAACTTCACCACCCAGAAAGAGACCTGCTACTACCTCAATAGTTTGGGCGAGAAGGTTGAGACGATGAACATGTTCTACGACAAATCTTACGGAACGGAGATCGTCATCGATCTGAACACCAAAGCGTTTAACGCTTGATTGATCACCGAACAGAGAGCCGCCGCCCCGCGGCTCTTTTGTTTTATGGTCATATGAAGATATGTATGATAACATACACTTGAGGATAGCCACTATGACCAAGAATCGATCTGCATATCTGAGCCAGTACAACAAAGAAAATTACAAAATGTACCCATTTCGAGTAAAAAAGAGCGAAACCATGTTAATTAGTATGTTGGATAGCATTTCCAACCGAAACGCCTACATCAGGGAGTTGATCTTGGAAGATGTCAGTCCAAGCGTTTTGACCATCAAGCAGATCAAAGAAAGAATCAAACCGGTCATGGAAAGGCACCACATCAAAGACATTTATCTGTTTGGCAGCTATGCCAGGGGCGAAGCGCATCGCAGTAGCGATGTTGATATTTATTGCGACCGCGGTGATGTGAAAACCTTATGGGAGCATTCCGCTTTTGAGGATGAATTGAAAGACGCCCTCGGCAAAGACGTTGACGTTATCTTCCTTGGTTCGCAGATGGACGATTATTTCAAAACGCAACTGGAGGAAGACAAAATCAAGTTGTGTTAACCGTAAAAGAAAAAGGATTGCTGCTTTCGATTAAGAAGCATTGCGAAAGAATCCAAAAGAAGACCGACGGCATGGATGACTAATCGCATGAGCCGCCAGCCCGTGGCCCTTTTGTTTTATAGCCCGAGTGGCTATAATGATTCAGCCAAAAAGGAGAATTCAGCATGGAAGAAAAAATCCGCATCCAAGACGATTTGTATCATTTCGTGAACCAAGAAAAGATCGATTCGTTAGTCATCCCTGAAGATATGCCGGTCGCCGGTGGCTTCTCAGAGCTTCACAAAAACGTCGAGAAAATCATGATGGATGAGTTCAAAGAACTCTCCAAATCCAAAGAGTATCCCGATGCCAACATGGAAAAAGCCGTTACGCTTTATACCTTGGCAAAGGACGTGAAACGCCGCAACAAAAACGGTATCAAACCGATGCTGAAAGATTTGCGTTTCATTCAATCGACCGACAGTATCTATTCTTTGAATAGAAGACTCAAAACATTCGTGCTTAATCGTTATCCTCTGCCATTCCATTTCGATGTTGATATCGACCTCAAAGACAGCAACAAGCATTGCCTCCTTTTGGTCGGCCCATCCACGATTTTGCCGGACACCACGATGTATGCCAGTCCCCAGAAGGACACGCTGCTCAGCATGTGGAAGACTTTCGCCCTTCAGGCTTTGAGTTTCACCGATCTGAGCGAAGAGGACAAGGCGTTATATCTCGAAGACACTTTGGCCTTTGACGCGATCATCGCCACTTTGGTCAAATCGAGTGAAGAATGGAGCGAATATACCAAGATTTATAATCCGTTCCGCACCGGCCGAGTCAATGGCTTGCTCAAGCCGATCGCCTTCAAGAGCGTCCTTAAAAAAATCTTCGGTTTCGTCCCGGAAACCACCATCGTCGGCGACCCGCGCTTCCTCAAAGGATTCAAGACTCTCTTCAATGAAGAGAACTTCCCGAAATACCTCCATTGGGCCTATGTGAATTTCTTATTGGATAACGGCAATCTTCTCAGCGAAGATCTTCGCGCCCTCACCGGGGCTTTCCGCCGCGCCCTCACCGGCGTCGCCAAGGAAGCCGAACCGGCCAAATTCGCCTATCAGCTCGCCTCCGCCCAATTCAGTGAGCCCGTCGGCGTTTATTACGGTTTGAAATACTTCGGCGAAGAAGCCAAGAAAGATGTGGTGGAGATGGTCCACGAGATCGTTGATGCCTACAAAGAAAGAATCTCCGGCAATGATGTTCTTTCACCTTCTACGAAGGAGAAAGCCATCCTCAAACTCAATGTGATGAAAATCAAAATGGGTTACCCGGATGCGGTGGATCCCCTCTACGATCGCTTCGTCGTCAACTCCCGCGACTCCCTTTATAAGAACGTCATGGGCATCCGCCAAGCGAAACTCCTCGATTCATTCAGTGAACTGAATGAGCCGGTTGATAAGAACAAATGGCTCATGCCGGGCCACATGGTCAATGCCTGCTACGATCCGTCCCGGAACGACATCACCTTCCCGGCGGCGATCTTGCAGCCCCCATTCTATTCCATCCATCAGACCCGTTCGGAGAACTTGGGTGGCATCGGCGCGGTCATCGGCCACGAAATCTCCCACGCCTTCGATAACAATGGCGCCAAGTGCGACGAAAACGGCAATCTCAACAACTGGTGGACCAAGGAAGACTTCCGCAACTTCAGCAAGAAGACGAAAGCGATGATCAAGCAGTTTGATGGCATCGAATTGCCTTGGGGCAAGGTCAACAGCTCCCTCATCGTCAGCGAGAATATCGCCGACAATGGCGGTGTTGCGGTCACCCTGCACATCATGAAGAAAATGAAAGACGCCAACTATGTTGAGTACTTCACCAACTGGGCGAGGATTTGGTGCCAGAAAGCCACCGATCAGTATCGCTCGTTGCTTCTCACCGTCGACGTTCACGGACCGACCATCCTCCGCGCCAATATGCCGCCACGGAACTTCGAGGAATGGTACACGACCTTCGACGTCAAGAAGACCGACAAGATGTATATCGCTCCAGCCAAGCGCGTCGTCATCTGGTAATCGATAAGAACATTGCCGTCCGTTCGGGCGGCTTTTTCTTTTTCGATCTAAAAGATCCAACCGAAAAAACGCGTAAGAACCGCGATAAAATGCACCTTATGCGATGAGTGAGGGATATCCGTCCCCTTTTCCTTTGGTTTATAGCCCCACTTCGGGCTATAATGTTTTCCATGAATAAGACACTGAAAAAATATAAAATAGCGATTCTCATCATTTCCATCATTGAGATTCTCCTCGCCGTCGCGGCAGTTTTGTTTGAATACTTCGACTGGTTCAATTTCCGGACATATGTCTCCGAAATGGCTCTCATTGCCATCTTCGTTGGTCTCATCGCCGTCGATTTGTTCTTCATTTGGGGCGTGCTCGCCCGCATCAGCAAGATGCGTCAGAAAGCCGACCTCGAAGTCGCGTCATTGCTAGGCAATGAAACCCAGGAAGTCCAGAACTTCGGCCAACTCGGCTTGCTCGTCACCGATGAAAACGGCACGATCCTTTGGACGAACTCCTTGTTCTCCTCCCGTCAGTTAGACCTCATCGATTCCAATGTCTTTTCATGGCACCCCGAGCTCAAAGAGCTCGTGAACGCCCCGGCCAACAAAGTGATTCACTTGGAAGAAAAAGGCAAAACCTACCAAGTGAAATACATGAGTGAGCCGCGTCTATTCATCTTCAAAGACTGCACCGATTACGACAACATCATGAACTACAACAAGGAGCAGGCTCTCGCCCTTGGCATGATCATGATCGATAACTACGACGACATCGCCTCGGAAACCGATGAACTCGCCGATGCGGTCAACAACGTCCGCAGTATTATCACCGATTATTTCCGTTCCTTCGGCGTATTGCTCCGCCGTGTCAGAAACGATACATACTTCGCCGTCTGCAACTTCAACTCCCTCAACAAGATGGAAATCGATGGATTCTCCGTCCTCGAGAAAGTCCGCAGCGCCTGGAAAGTCGGGGAAAACCCGCTGACTTTGTCCGTTGGTTTCGCCCATAACTTCCCGGATGTTTCCAAACTCAACGAAATGGCGTCCAGCGCGGTCAACGTCGCCCTTTCCCGCGGCGGCGACCAGGCGGTTGTCAGCAAATATGGTTCGGAACTCGTCTTCTTCGGCGGTAAGACCGCCGCGGTGGAAAATACCTCCAAGGTCAAAGTCCGTTCCGTCGCCGACTCCTTGATCTCTTTGATCAAGAGTTCCAGCAACGTCTTCGTCATGGGTCACACCGACCTCGATATGGACGCCCTCGGCAGCTGCTTGGGCATCATGGCCATCTCCCAGTGGTGCGGCAAATCCTGCAAGATTATCTACAACGCGAAGAACACCGAAAAGAAGACCCGTTTCGCTTTCCAGGAAGCCTTCGTCAAAGAGCAACTCGATGCGATGACCATCTCCCCAAGCGAAGCGGTCAGCGATATTCAGAACAGTTCCTTGCTTGTCGTCGTCGACGTCTCCCGTCCGAGTTTGACTATGGCTCCGAAGGCCCTCGACAAAGCCAGCAAAGTCATCGTCATCGACCACCATCGCCGGGCCAGCGAATTCATCGAAAGACCGGCCTTGTCCTACATCGAGCCGAGCGCTTCGAGCGCTTCGGAACTCCTCGCGATGATGATCCGCTACGCGACCGCGAACCCGCGCATCGAGCTCGCCCCGAGTTTCGCGACCTTGATGCTTTCCGGCATCTTCCTCGATTCCAACTACTTCAAGAGCAAATCGACCGGCATGCGTACCTTCGAAGCCGCTGAAATCCTCAAAG
>Ga0310694_10000137_pt1 | contig 110206 bp, 87 predicted proteins | sample 174DNAGHGhighgp2_FD_203884 | JGI IMG/M metagenome (GOLD analysis project Ga0310694, IMG submission 203884) | Sheep rumen microbial communities from Palmerston North, Manawatu-Wanganui, New Zealand - 1742 DNA GHGhigh gp2 (v2) (version 2) | ecosystem: Host-associated > Mammals > Digestive system...
TTCACTTGCCTCGCTTTCATAATTTTTTAAGCCTCTTAAAATTTCTACTTTTTTCATTGTTTTTTCTCCTTTTCTTTCAATTGATTGTTTTAATTATTTTACTATTATCGCTGCCCAGTACTGTAAGGACAGTTCATTTAACGCTGACGTTTTTCATAAAGGCCACGTCAACTTGGTCGTCCTCCTTTCTGTGTTTTAGTATACCATCATGATCGATCAACTGAGCAAGGGGGGGGGGAGATTCTAATCATCGAATACGTACTGCATTCAGTACTGACAATGTTTATGGGGGAGCTGCCAGCCAGAACATCCTTCCTATGTGTTTTAGTATATCACGTAATCGCTTTTAATTTTTTGAGGGGGTGTTTTTCAGAACGAAACTTAAGATCAGTGCTTACAGATAAAAAACAATCACCCGAAAGACAAACTGTCTTCCAGATGATTGTTTAAAATATTAAAGTTAACTTTATAAATACTTAATGATTTCGGTTTTAAAAAAATTATTGTTCAGTTGTTCGAGCAAATCAGACCAAAGTACATCTGTAGGTTTACATCGCACAAATTCGTCTAATGTGCCCAAAATTTTAGAAAATATCAGAAATTCATTATTTGAGTCTAGCTTTACTGAGTTATAATTACAATAAGCATATATTATAAACCTAAGTTTAACGTAATAATTGCTATAATACCTATCATTAAAATCATACGGATTTTTCATCTTAGAAATCAATAATATTGAAATATATATTACAATAGCATTTATTCTCGTTTGTTTTCCACTCAAATAACCTTCTAGCTTTTCGTTTATTTCAAGTGATTGATTCAAAAAATTCAATGCACTATCATAATCACTAATTCTGAAATACAAATAACCACGGCCCATTAACGAATGAAGATAAAGTACTGTATCGTCATCCAATGACGTTCCACCCATATCAAATGTTAATTCAAATTCTTTTTTAAATATCTCTTTTGCTCTATCTAACTCTTCATTACGTAGGCACTCTTTTCCGCATTGGTGAAGTATTTCCACATATTCTCTCCTGTATTTCATGTTATCAGGATATTCACGAATCATTTCCTCGTATTTTTCAAATTTATTCTCTGCTTCTATTATTCTCTTTTCTGTTGAAAACCAATTTGGTGACTTTTTGTTCTCCAAGTCGATATCATCGCCATTTTCAATCGATTCAAATTCCTTAATTTTATTCTGGATATTTAGCTTCTCTTCTTTTTTCCTGTTAATTAATTTTTCATTCTCTTCTTTACGTAACCTAACCACGCTTTTAAAACTGGTATTTATTTTGTTTAATTCCTTATTCTTCAAATCGTTGAAATGCTCCTGAACTTGCTGTTCCTCATTATGATATGCTTTTTCTAAAGAATCAACACTTTCTTTATATTTAGCATATCCTGAATATAATTCAGCAAGCAGCATACTTTCTTTTTCTTTCCATTCGGACGTAATCTTTTGGAAGCTTTCATCATGACTTTCTTTTTTATTATTGATTTCTTCATCTATAAGTTTATCATATGTTGCTACAATTTCTTTTTTGGCTGATGTATGCTCTCTTTTAGTTTTTACAAACCAGTCTGAATACTCTTTATCTAATTCTTTAATATCCTCATCTATACATTCCAAGCTCTTAATAAATTCCAGATATTCTTTTCGTTTATCCTCATTTTGAGTTTCAGAGTTACCCGTACTGAATTCTAAATTGCTTCCCAGACACTTTTTTATAAATGAAGTACTGTATATCTTATTATAAAAATCATTTTCATCTTTAAATTTATTTCTATCTACATGCTGAATTCTACTGAGCCTGATATTAAGTCCTTTAGGATAATCAACATCTTCAATACGCACTGGCAAAATAGTCTTGTTTTGATCACATGCGTGACTTATCTCGTTTTTACACCAGTACGAATTAAAATACGCTTTTGAGATCAGCGCCATAAACACTTCACATTTGTCAATATGCTCTTCAATATCTTCATCATACTCTCCCGCCGGAACAATTTCATTATCATACCAAACCCTGTAACCATCCTGTCTCATTCTATTTATGATTCGCAGAGCCATTGCCTCTTCTTCTGCATATTCGCCTGTTTCTTTATTTTTGTGTTTGTAACTCACAAAAATATATGAAAGATCTCCGTTATATGGTTCGGCATCAATTGTTTTTTCCTGATCAGATATCATTTTATCAATCACGTATTTCACCTCAACTTAAAAAGCACTATTTTCTTAAATAACGATTATAGTTTCTGAACAATATTACCCAAGCCGTCAATCAGCATCTTTGAATAATTTTCTACTAATATTTTATAATATTTCGTTGCATATGTCAATATTGTTCAAAAAACATCAAAGTTGAGACTGTCTTCAGTGAAAGTTTTCAGAAAGAAATAATCCTTCTGCTTTTAAGCAAAGGCTGAATCGATTCAAAACTTCCTCCGTTTTTGATGTAATACGCAGTTATTTCAGCCCAGCTCTTAGCTATTTCACGCATATCTTCAAGACTGTTTATTTTTTCTGACCAGCATATATACCATAAATTATCACGTTTCACACTTCTTAATCTGATGGAATCAATGTAATCATAAATCTTATTTTTAAGATGATAGTCTGTCTCCCACAATCTGTGAACTACTGTAATGCTGTCCGATCTTAAGTGGGAAACCACCTTATAATTAATATCATTTACGATATACGCCCTCCATCCAATGTTACCAAGCTCAACAAAGATAAATTCAAAATCCATATTTCCTATTACAGTTTTATAATAATTATGTTCTAATCTCATACTTTTCAAAATTCCTTTCTTATCATATAGAATATTTACGCAGATCAATAAAATCTATATTGTAATATCCAAATGTCTTATTTCATTATTGCCTTCAACTATGTCTGAGGTTCTGTTTTTTATCTTTTCATTCATTCTCCTATTAATCCACCTCTCCAAAAAACTTCTTTTTTTCTTGGCAAGATTGGTTTCTTCTTTTATGATTTCATCTATTAATTCGTTATTATTTATCTCTGGTTCTAAAATTTCTTTTTGTTTTTTATTTTTGCTGTATTCTCCGTAATAATCGATATAAAAAGACTGAGTAATCACTCCATGAGTAATATCATATGTGAAAGGATAAATTTTTAATTCACCATTTAAAAATTTCGAAACCTGCACTATCGGAATAAAAAACTCACCACCAACATCAATTTTTCTTACAATATTACTTGCCGTTTCAACATCACCCATAGACGGGATGTTAAATCCTTCAGGATGAGAATGTATTACACCCATTAATCTTATATCGTTATCATTCCATTGATGAATAACCTCATTTAATACACTCACATTCATAGAGTAACTAAAGGATGTCCTTTTTGAATTAAAATCATAATAATAATTATCAATTATTGTCCCGTCACTGGAGCCAAGTATGCCTCCCTGTTCAGGTTTAATCGCACCTATTGTATTACATATTTCATTATAAACTTCGCTTGTCATTATTATAGTTTTCTGTCTCATTAAGATATCCCCTTTCAGCATTTCTTTTGATATAATAATAGTAACACAAAACAGGTTATATATTTTCAAGGGGGGAAAAAGAAAAAAGGACACTCCTGCACAAAATGCAAAAGTATCCTCTTTATCATAGTTTTATTTTTTTGAAATTATCCCATTTAATTTTACTCCGATATTATTAATATCTGCTCTATCAGATATTGTTATTACATCAAACTGCTCACCATGATTTCTGAAAGCATCATTTCTTTCTTTACTCTCTTCATCAATGTCCTGTGTATCTGCAATAAGAACAGGTATAGCATTGATACCCATTTTTTTACACAGGGCAGAAAGTTTAATGTAGTATTCATTTTTTATTGCTCTTGTTGCCTTACATTCAATAAACAGTGATGAAAATCCTTTAGTAATTATGCAGTCAAACTCATTTTTCGAAATACTATCCTCCCAGGTTACTTCAAAACTGCTTTTAACATCATTAAATAATCCACACTCTACAATCTTATGATATACATATACCTCAAGCATTCTTCCTTCCATTGTTAAAAGATCTTTTATTTGAGGTGTAGCGTATGTAAAGCTAACATCTGACTCTTCACTATAATTAATAAGATAGTTTATGGAACAAAGAAATTTAATTATACCTCGTACTCTTTCACCATACATTAACTTAAGTCCAGATACGTGAAGGCCATTATATATTATTTTTACAACATGGTCATTATCATTTATATCACAAAACAGGTATTCCTCGCACATAAGCTCAGCATTCTTCGAAAAAAGAAGATCAAACTCCTTCTTATTTGAGTATTTATCATAAATAAGCACTTCACAGGAAGTAGTTGTCAAACTATTAATCTGGCTTTGTTCATCTATTATTTTCTCGCTTTTCAAAGCATCAATAATCCTGACGACATTACTTTTACATACAGTTGGGATTATATATCTGTATTTCTTGGTTTCGCCAGACGACCTGAATCTTCCAAAAGAAACCATCAAATCATTTTTTGAAGAATACTCTTTTAAAGCTTTGCATAATTGCTTCCACGCTGAAGTATTACTGCGATATTCCTGCCACAATTCTTTGTAATCCTTATAAAATTCATGTTTACTATTAGTCAGACTGAATGCATTGTTTAACGACAACATATCGGCTGTAGTAATATACGGTTTTGCTTTAATGTAAGTTACAACATCACAGTTCTTCGTATCCTCAAATTTCATTTTATCTGAATTATAACGGAATGTCGAAAAACTGTTTTTATCACGCCATAATCCTTTAAGGATTCCGGAAAAATTGGTATTGTTATGCTCAACAATAAAATTCAGTTTATTCCTTTGTCTTTTCAACATATAGTCAGTAAACGTCTGAGCAAAACTGGACTCATCTTTTTCTTTTTCAATCCTTACCTTTTTTACACGTCCAGAACTAAGTTCTGAAAAAACAGTATCTATATTACATGTACTGCTTTCAGGGAAACTCTTAGGAACACCAATAACAAATTCCACAGTTGATCTTATTTCTTTTTTCTTCATGTAGTTAGATAAATAAGATAAAGATTTTTTTATCTGATCAAGTTCAGAAATTTCTCTACAATAATACACATAAATAACGTTTGACGGATTCAGCACCGTTGCTGTTGCAAGATTTCCGAAAAAATCATCATTTGATCCTGAACTCTTTTGATTATAAGGAATAACCAGATAAAATACCTCTGAATAAGTAAGAATAAATGGTATTCCTTCAACAAGCTTAGCATCGTCCAGCTTATAATCATTATATTGCTGACTGGCGTAAACAGGGAAAAACTTAGTATGCAAATTTCTGAGTTCTTCCGTAATAATTTTTAAGTTTTCTTTTATCCGTTTTGAATCTGATTCTTTTAAAAGGCGCTTAAGATTCTGCCTGAGTCCTTCATATCTTTTACATTGATCAGAATCATTATTCCATAGATCTTTCATACAGGATAACAATTCCTGAAATGCAACCTGACATTCAGTGTCTTCTTTGAAAAATGAATTGATTTCATTTATATTAGAATCGTTAAAAATATTATTTTTCCGGCTTTCCGTTGCACTTTTCAGATACATTCTATGAAGCATTACTGACATTTTATCAAGTTCATCAAGTTCGCTCAGTGATTTTTTTTCATCAGTATCCCAATGCTCTTTTACGGGTTCTTTACTACTGGAATTATACCAGTCTTTTGAACGCAAAGGCTCAGCAAGTGTACTACTTACAATACATATATGCTGCTTTTTCTTTTCATCTTTTGTAATACCGTTTATGCATTTATTCAGATCTTTTATCTGAGTGTATCCGAGACAAATTTTCTCAGTAACCCATCTTCTGTGCTCATAGCAAATGAGTTGTCTTTTAATATTGGAATCTGATATTATTATTTGATAATACTTTCGAGCCGTATTATGAATATCACTCAGATCAAAATCCATCCCAAGTCCGTAAAGTTTGTATTTCATCGCTATAACAAATGAAACACACGAAAAATGATTATAAGGCTTTCTGAAACTGAATCTGATATTTGAAAACTTAATATTCAGGTTTTTTTCCCAGATAAGATGAACATTAAATGCCATTCGTTCTAACTCCCTGTAATGGCGAAATTCTTTGATATCATCTGAAACATAAACCGGCGTAAAATCTTTATTACTATATTTAGAATTATGTTTTCCTTCGCAAACAAAATTAATATTTGATGAAATATCAAGCAAACCGGAAAGCGAATGATTATTTTTATCCTTTCCTATTGCTACAAACACATAATCTATTTCTTCAGATTTACCACTATATATTTTATCAATGTATTTCTTGTTTTCAATGGAATCTTTCAATGAGAACTCGTGTTTTTCAAAGTATATATTTCCATACGACTCTTTAATACAGTCGGTTGCTCCATTTATCTTAAAAAACCTGCTTAATTCAGGCCTGTTTTTAAGATAAGTGTTATAATCATTCTCTGACTTTGAAACAATCCTGACATTCAGTGTTTTTCCTGGTATTTGAGCTACCTGTAAAACAACATCAAGGAACTTCTGTCCAAACATCCCAAAGCCTATTATCAGTATGTTTATATTGTCACTGTTATTATTTCTTTTACTGAATAACGGCTTTTCAAATAAATGATGCTGTAAAGCAAATGATATATTCTTGTTAGTATCAAGAATCTTTTCTGCATCCGCAAGGACCCATTTTTTCCCTGACGCACTTCTTTCGGAAATTTCAGCAGGTATAAGATAATCAAGCGCGAGCTGTAAATCTCTTTCCATATCTTCACAGCTCTGATATCTTAAATTTCTGGAACATAATGATTTTTTTAAAACATCACCAAGAATTCTTATAAAATCCGGATGCAAATTAGGTTCTGCTTCTTTAATTAATTCGGAATTTTCAACCAGTTCATCAATACGATCATAATAAAATGGCTTATAGTGATAATCCTCTGGACTCCGGCTTTTATCAACAATAACAGCCTCAAATAAAGTTGCACCAATAGCATAGATATCTGTAAGATTATTTGCTCCCTTACATAAAGCTTCCGGTTCCATATACCACGCTGTACCACGCGTTTCATCTTTCGGCACATCATAAACATGACATATTGTATCAAGGTCGAAGAGTGAAATTGAATGAGTGTTCACCTTACCCTTTACTTTAGGAAAGCCAAAGTTTGATGGCTTGATATCACGATGAATGATATTGGCTTCATGTAATGCGCATACACCTTCAACCAGTGACCTTATCGAATATAAAGTTTTCACCAGTTTATATTCAGGTTTTTCATCAGGAAAATCATGATTTTCTTTACATGTTTTATCAAATGTTTCTGACGGCATCTGAGGAGTCCAGATGTAAACACTGCCTTCAGACGTCACTCCGTTTTCGCCGCTGTAATATATCTCACAATCAGGAAGAAAAGAAGATAACTCTTCCTTTTTTCGAGCCTCTGTTACTATTTTATAAGGTTTAATAAAATCTTCTTTTTTATTCTCAAACGTGGTTTTATAATCATCTAATTTCGGAATCAGATAATTATTCTTATCCCTGATTAAATAGTTTTCGTCAATAGGATAAAGCTCTTTCAGTACTCCGATTTTACTTCTGCATTCAGCTTTATAACATACGGATGATGATCCGTCATCTCCTATTTTTTCTTTGATCTGAAATTTTCTTTTAACAGGTGCAGACTTTTCATCACTTTCTTCATACAGTTCAATAAACTTTTGATTTGGTATATAATTCCGGTGTTTCACACAATCACTCCCCTTTACTTATTCATTTTAAATTCAAAGAAATAAAGCTGCAGTCATCATATCTTTTGCTGTTATAAAGCATTTTTTTTAAATCGCTGTTATTCTGATCAAGCATTACATTTTTGAATTCTTTTTTCATTCTGTTCCGATCATACATTATTCTCCAGGCACCATCAGAACAAATTAAAACTGAATTTAAATCTTTGACATTATCAAAACCTGATTTTGAATAATCTGCAGCTTTATATGTTGTAGTAGCAAAACATCCGTTCCGGCTGTCAGAAGGCATAGCTAAAACTTTAATTTTTTCATTTTCACAGCCAAGTATCAAACCGTCTCCAACACTGAAAAAATACATTCTGCCTGTTCTGTTTTCAATCAGAACACAAGATAATGTGCTGGAATATTCTTCGAAAGGAACAGATTCTTTCTCCGATAATTTCATAAGTTTACACTGTAAATTTGAAATGATACGATTAGCTATTTCAGTTTCATTCATGAAAAAAAGATCATCTGCATATTTCAGTAAAAACTCCGAAGAAGAAGAACAAGCTGTATCAGCACCTGATCTTGCTTTTTTACATTCTGATATTCCGTCTGCAAGAGATATAACAGTATATTTTCCATTGCATTTATGTACTATTACATCCTGATTGTTATTAATATCATAGTTGTGATGTTCCCCGGCTTCACTATAGTAATCTACCATGTCTTCTCATTCCCCTTTTATTTGAAAGTCGTTTTAATCATCATTATCATGTATGTATGAGTACGATGAAAAAATAATTGCCAGATCAAAAATATTTCTTTCACTTACAGGCTGATAATGTGCCGCCTCTAAAATAGAATTCAGACTAACAATATAATCACCCTTGAACATTCCAAACTCCATCGCCATATTAGTATAATCATTATATACATCAATAAAACGCTTGGAATTATTAGCATCCGCATCATAGTCATTCATCAGATTGTAATAGTAATAATATGCTGTTACCAGCGCTGTTCGGGTCATATTTTCCGGTTTTGTTATATCTAATGTCCGTATTATTTCGCTGAAATTACTATTCGCAGAAACTTCTTCAGCTTCAGGATATATTTCGTTCTCAGAATTCATCAAGCCTTTACTGCTGTTTTTCTCGACGTGCTTACTGTATCCCACAAATCTGTTTATACCATAGAGCAGTTTGATAAAATCTGTTTTTTTCCTCTTTTTTTCTTCTTCAGGCAAGTCATCCTCTATATTATCTATTATTTGTTCCAGCTTACTGTTTTCAAATTTTTCGACTGCTGCCAAATCAGTAAACCACAAACCATAATTACATTCTTTCAGCACGTTCTTTTCATTGAGTTTTTCGTCCTCTTTATCGAGTTTTTCTTTTTGTGAGCCACTCATTGAGTTATATTTCTCTTTGATTATTTCAATTAATTCACGATAAATATCAAATGCTGTCTTCTGTTTATTCTGAACCTGCATAACACCAATAGTATTTTTTTTGATCTTTCCGCTTTCATCCGTATCTTCTACAAGCGTACTGCAATCATAATTGGTTTTTATAAAATTTTCAAATTTTTCTTCATCCTGATCAATTATATCTTCAGTAAAGAGTGATGTGAAATAAGAGGTGAGTTCATTGTTATTATAATTTGAGAACGCAGAACTGTTGGATTCTTTTACTTTAACTCTCTCAATCATTTCATTAGCACGCTTTATTTTTTCATGCGGTTCGTAATCACTGGATATATAATATAAATATATCATTTCAGCAAAATTTTTATAGTTGATTCCGTTACCTGACGGATCAAGATCATAGGCACTAAGATTTTCAGAATAAGTTGAAGTAATAAATCTCATAAGATTATTTTTATAATAATCCTCAAATAAATTCTTCTCAATATCTGTATCATAATCGATAATCATGTCGGAATCGCTGCCTTTAACATAATAAGTCATGTTATAAACCATAGCGAAATAATACAGATTTCTTTTGGTTGTTCCATTGGTTCTGAAAATTCCTTCAGCAAGATCATTGCATAATTTCAAAAGACCATATTTACCGTCAAACGAAGAGATATCCTTGTATGCATCCTTAACTTTTTTTGCATATTTTTCTGATATATTAAGAATTCCTTTTTCGAGAACTATTTTTTCAATATCGTCCTCTTTCATTTCAGATTTATCTCTAAGTTCTTCGTACTGTGCTTTAATTCTTTCTGTTTCATTTAATAACACTTCAGAATCAGCGTCAGCAAAATAAGAATCCATATCGATATTATCAAAAATATCTTTGTAACTATCATTGATAAGTAACTTGTCTTTTCTATATGAATATCCAGCATTCAAAACATGATACAATACATAGAGTGAAAGCAACTCTTCCAGTTCTTTATGCTTATTATCTTTTTTATCGTTTCCGTACAAAAGCGTTAATTTTTCATAACTTTTTTTAAGCTGCTTATCTGCAGCTTTTAAAATATTCTGAACTTTCAGAGCAATATCCTTTTTTTCTTTATAACTGCCGGTTTCTCTAATATAACGATCAAATACACCGTCATCTACAGCTTCAGCCAGTTCATCCATTGCTTCGATTTTTTTGCCATACTTTTCTTTGCAGTACTTCTTTATTTCATTTTCTCCGCCATAAATTGATATGGTTTCTTTTTTTTCTGAGTCATCCGGTTTAACACGCGTATATTTCAGACAATTTCCGTATTTTATAAATCTTTTTAATATCCTTAATCTTAAAGGATCATTCTCCCAGCCATCATTTGCAGACAGTTTATTGACTATCTTCTTCATATATTCAGAAGGAGTAGGATACTTATCAAAGTTTCTGTACATACTCTCAAGAATACGAGTCTCAACATGAACAAAATCAGAAAGCTCCGACTCTTTAATTAATTTTTCATAGTAATCATCATCCCTGTTAATTTCACACAGGATATTAATATCTTTAAACATATTACAAAGTTCAGCACAAACACTTGGTCTTTGTGATTTTGAGCTGTCCTTTAATTTATCCAATATATGTTCAAAGTCTGAACGAGTATACAGATCCTTAAACATATCACTTCTGGCTGTACGCATTCTTCTTGTAATAGTCCCTATCATATTAATTCCTCCTGAAAAATTAAACAGTATAATCAAAATCTATATTATTTATTATATCATTATTTCGCCACATAATCAACCGAAAAATAGTAATTATCAACACATTCAAGCCATAGGCGTTCCATTTTTACCCAACGGCAATTGAAATCAAAAGGATATAACGCCTCTTGATTTCAGTATCGGCTGTATTTCACTGAAATTACCTCCATATCTGACATAGTATGACGTTATTTCTGACCAGCTTTTCGCAACCTCCCGCATATCTTCGAGACAGGTGATTTTCTGAGACCAGCAGATATACCATATCGTGTCGTCGTTTATACTTCCTATCCCGCATCCCGAAGCAAAGTTTCTTATAAGATCAGACAAATTTCTGTCTATCTCATTAAAAACGTGTACTATATGCGGATCATCAGAGCGGTCCGCTGAAAATCTTTTATAGTTTATATCGCTCAGTATGTACGCACGCCATCCTTTGCTACCGAGATCAACAAAAAGAAATTCGTATTTGTCCCCGTTATAAGTTGTATATTTATCATATTCACACATCATAATAATTCTCCTTTCCGATATCAGGCTTTATTCTTTACAACACATTCAAGAATATCTCTGCAAACCGTTTTAAACTTCTCTTCATCCATGCCCTCCATATATCTCATACACTTTGAAAAAGTTTTAAGAAGCAGTATTGAACGGCTATACTCTTTCGTTTGAGTCTCTTCGTCTGAAAGGCACACATCAATGTTATCCCAATTTCTCTGTGCCTCACGTTCCAAAACCGCCATGACGTCATTATTGTCCGCATCATCTCCCACAACAACCATTGATCTGGCATTTATTACAGCCGAATCACTTACATCGCCTATAATAACCATGTTATTTACTGGAGAAGATATTTTTCCGTTAAACGGACCGTTCACAAAGAAATTGTATACATTCTTCGGTTCCTCGTTACCCCATTCACCGCACTTTTTCATAACTTCGTTGAAAAAGCGTTCTTCGTAATCACTGTTTCTGAAACCAGGATTGTAAAGTATCTTCTTTTCATTAGTGTCTGAAAGTGCATTGGAATTAAATTTGTAATTAACAGCCATAAGTTCCTCCTGAAATAATTAACGTGATTAAATTTTTTTCATAGATTTGTGCCTTGGATTTTATAACTACATTATACGTCAATTATTTTTTTGCCCGATAAGGGGGGGAGAAAAACTGCTTTCGTTCATCTTATAATAAAGACCAGGAATCATCCGTTTTCTCATTGATGATCCTGATCTCTCATTAATATTCAAATTCTCTGTAAAGCTGATCAAATATCTTTCCGTTTATTATTCTTCCGCTGTCTTCAAAATCAGGTTCGTATACTCCTTCTTTTAATTTTGCCGTTACAAGAACATAATCTCCTGTTCCATGCTCAATACCGGAACGGTTCCCTTTAAGAAGAGCTTTTTCCCCGTAATCAGTTTCCAACCAAAATTCCGTGCCTAACGGGATTTTTACAGCAGCATAAACTGTATCAAGTTCTATTGTATCGACTTCTTTTGCATCATATGTGATCTCTTCCGGTTTTATGTTATATTTTGATAAAGCCTTGCTGCCAATAGGCCACATCTCACCGACAACACCAGTAACTATATAGCCATCATTTCCAACTTTTTCATACGAATCCTCAAGAAAATTATATACGACTCCCTTGTTTCCGGAAACATTATATTCTCTGTCCGGATCTGATTTTTGAATTCTTACTTTATTTGACTTGTTTTTGTACAATTTCCACTTTCCGAAATCATTAAAAATCCACTTTATATTTTCACTTGCCTTCATTTCGTCCTCCTTTAAAAGTATACTTAATCATTAATACCATATATCAGCTAGCATACCTGGATTCATAAATATCAGCGTATAGAGTTAATTTTTCAAGTCCTTTTGAAAACGGTTCATCTAAACAGTTTATTACCCTGGTGTAACTTGAGTTTAATGTATCGTCAACTAAATATCCTCCTGCATCTATCATATAGTAAGCTCCATTAATATTTCTTTCAGCTACTATTTCCATGTTATCGTTTGTATGGTAAAGTACTTTTTCGTTAGAATAATCACTAACCCCAAGAGCCTCAAGATTTGTTTTAACAAATTTATTAAATTCTTCATCAGAAACAATCAGAAAAGAATTGTCGTGACATCCGTCATCAAAATAAGTCATCTTAAGCAGTTTCCAGCGGTCAACCACAACAGATTTTTCATTAAAAAAATCTGCTGGCAACTCGTTTTTATTTAACGAATTAACAACCGTATTTAATTTTATTTTTACTTCAGGATGATATTGTTTTATCATCCTGATAATTGCCGCATATCTGTCAGCATCCTGTATTTTACCGGAAGCAGTACATCTACCGGTATTCTTTATTGTTTCCGTTACAAAACTGTCTACTGAAATTCCAATTGTTCTGAACAAGCCAGCATACCTGATAATCCATTCTTCATTCATACGTGAAGCATTAGTAATTAAACTACATGCAAGGCCGCTGCTGTTCACATGTTCTGCAAGATCCGTTAAATAAGGTAAAAGCATCGGTTCACCGCCAGCAAAGTTAATTTCCTTTACTAAACCACTGCTTGAACAGTTATCGATTATTTTGATCCACTGTTCCTTCGAAAGTGCGTTATGCTTCTCAAAGTGTGCAAAACAGTATCGGCAGTTATAATTACAAACTTCAGTTAAATGAATGTTTACCTTGATCTTATTCATAAAAATCATCCTTTCATTTTTTCAAATAAAAATTTTTTTATATCGTTTTATTCTATTATCGGTGAAAATTTATGATATTGTTTTATGCTTTTAGCTGTATCCTTTTTAATACTCTTATCTAAAACAAGTATATTTTCAGTATCCTCGATATACTTAATATACTTTGGTAATTTGTCGTTGAAACTTCTTAACTGAATTCCTTTCTGGAATTTTAAAGCTTCCTTAAGTGTTTTCCTGTTTTTGAATCTGTCATAAGCAGTATTTGAATAATGCTGCGTGAACAAATAATAAATATTACCCTCATGCTCAAGATAAAAGTTAATAAGATTGAATTTGTCGTGGTCCTTTTCACAGTAAACATAACTTAACATAATTATTCCGCCTTTCAGTAGTTGCATTAATCATCGAATCGAATCCACACGTGAAATCCGAGTTCAGAACAATGGTATTGGGGTTGGCTTTATTTTATGTTCCTATTATATCATCATAAAAACTCTTACTTATTAGGGGGGAGGATTGCTGATATCAAAATAGTGATAAAAAGCACTCTCATTTACTGAGACTTAGGCACCACAAAGAATTTCTTCAAAATGCTATTCTATAATCGTATAGCCACTTTCGCAGCATAAACGACTAGTTAATAAAACAGAAAAAGTAGAATCAGTAAATCCGTTACTGATTCTACTTTTCGAAAGTATATAAAAAAGTGAACAAGTTATTGCGTGTAAAATAATTCTTGTATTTCTCTATGCTGCCGACATCATAATTGAGTCAGTTCATTAATTTGATCATAGATTTCTTTAACATTTTCATTTTCTTTTCCTAAAATTTTTTCTTTAACCTTTAAAGAGTTTTTAAAATAACTAAGTGCTTGACTTAAATCACCTAACCCTTTATAAGCAAAACCGATATTAGACTGAATATTAGCAGTAAATAAACTATCTTCACCTAGAATATTATTTTTGATTTCCAGCGCCATAGAATAAAATTTTATTGCGTTTTTGAAATCACATTTCTGATAATAAACAGAACCTAAGTTATTATAGCAGTTGGAAACAGCAATATGATTATCTCCATAAATTGTGATATATATTTTCATAGCCATATTACAATACTCAAAAGCTTTATCGTATTCTTTTATTTCACCGTAAACAGTTCCTATATTAAGATAAGATTCCGCAACATGAATATTCTGATCATTTTCGAAAATATTTTTTCGTATTTTAAGTGCTTTAAAATGGAAATTCAAAGCTGATTCATATCTTTTAAGTTTGTATTGCAGTATTCCAATGTTATTATACATAGTTGCCGTAATAGGATGATCTTCGCCAAGAAAACGTTCTAATATTTTTAATATTAAATCGCTATAATCAAGAGACTTTTGATAATCACCTAGCTCATGGTATAACGATGCAATATTATTATATGATGTAGCAGTTTCAGGATGATTTTCTCCATAAATAATTTTTTTTATTTTCAGAGATGATTGGTAATATTTCAAAGCAACGTCATATTCACTCTTGATGTTGTAAATACTTCCAATGTTATCGTATAAAACAGCTATTCTCGGATGATTAGTTCCATAATACCGTTCAAGAATTTCTAATGCCAAATTATAATGTTTCAAAGATTCGGAATAATCGCATAAATTATCATAGGTTAATCCAATATTGTTTAAAATGCTCGCAATGTCTATATGTCCTGGTTTCAATAGTTTTTTTCTTATCTTTAGCGCGGCGTTAAGATAATGCAATGCCTTGGAATAGTCTCCTGTTTGCCTGTAGCTCGAACCTAGATTATTCAGTATTGATGCAGCTTCAAGACTATTATTCGCATTCGAATTTTTTAAAATTAAAATGGCCTTTTCAAAATGTTTGATAGCATTTTCTAAATTGCCAAGATGTGTGTATGTCATCCCCAAATAATTGTTTGAAGATGCCAAATCAATTGAAGATATATCTGGATCGGAAGATTTTTTTTCTAATGCTGTTTTATATGCATTTATAGCTTTAGCATACTTAGCATTTTGATTGTACAAATATCCAAGATACTCCAAGTCTTTTATCTGTTCTTTGTAATCAGATTTATCTTTCAGGAGTTTTATTTTGAGTTTCTGCCATTTTAACGCTGCTTTATAGTTTATTTTTTGACCTATTCCTTTTTCATTAAGTTCAATTAAATTTTCGATAGCAGGAATACTATTAGATTTTGCAGCACGAGTCAGTAACTCAATTGATTTATTAATATTAATTTCAACTTTTATACCTTTTAAATATGCCATTCCAAGCAAAAACAATTTCTCTACTTCATCTATATTGCTTTCATAATTATCTGTATTTTTTAATTCAAGTATTTTTGAGTGTATATCATCAATGTTTCTTATATTTAAACATTCAGGTATCTTCGGATAATGAGTTTCTATAAGATGGCGATTGGTTTTTCGTACTTCTATTGGAATAACCAGCTTATTCTCCGAAATTGAAAGAGGATACTCAGTTGTCATAATGTAGTTGGACTCTTTCACTACGTTAGGTGTAATTACCATTATAACTGCATTGCTATTAATAAGATTACTTTTTATATTTTCATTAAAATCTTCTCCTGGTGTTAAAAAGGCATCATACCATATAGAAACATCAACTAATTCTTCATTTTCATGTATTTTCTTGATTGTTTTATAAGCTGACTTTATATCTTTTTTTCTGTAACTGATAAATAATGAAGTAGAAAATAATTTATCTATTTCAGCGATTAAGTTGTTATCATATAAAAATAGTTCCAGTATCCTTTTAAGATTAATATCCGCATCTGATTCAGATAGCAAGCTGTCACGACGATTAATTATATGTATGTTTCCGCATATTCTATCAAACTCTGATTCATAATTTGAATCATATAATATCGGCAATACAGGATAATGTGATTCCTGTATTGTTTTTAATATATTACATCTGGCAAAACAATCATCATAAAGAAATGATTTAGTAACAGGTATAATAGTAAGATTCATTTGTGATAATTCAAAATCATAATCTTTATTTATGCAAGGATTATCTTCATAAAATACAGCACAATCTACATATTTGAATAACAGATCACATATTTCTTCAAAAAAATGTTTATCGTGATCATGACTTGAAAAAAATACTTTTGGAATATTATCAATTTTAGCATCTCTTGTTTGAGTGATATATTTCATAATAGGAGTACCACCTTTATAAATTATGATTGATTCATGCTTCTATAATTTATTGCCACACTGCGTTCACTCATTCCTGGTGCCGTTAGTACGTTATTAATTTCCGTTTATTACATCGAGCTTCTAAAAAAATAAAGTGCATAAGTATTATTGTATTGACTAATAACTTACACACTCTATTGTTCGCTCAAAATTAAGTCGATTGTTTTACTTTAGCTTTTTTATTTTGCATAAGTTCAACTGTTACAAGCACTGATGATCTTGTACTATTTCAAATCAATGGACTCCCATCATATTTAGCATGACACATCTCGGGATTTTTACCATTTTCCCCAATCATCTACTTCCTCAAAAGTTAAATCCTGAGACCTACCACTATTTTCTTTATTAGTAGAAAGGAAATGAGTTACTATACTATCGTTTATTTTCTCAATCAGAGATTTTAAACTTAAATCATTTATCTCTTTATTATATGTAAAACAACGATTAGAAATTGATTCTAATAATTCTTTGTCAGCATCATCTCCAATCGGAACAGAAACTTTCAATGACTCACCGTACCACTTCTTTTGTTTCATTTCATTTAACGCATCTTCATAATAATCGTTTGGAAACCCATCTGATATAAAAACAAACACATAATTGAAATCATTCACGAATACTGAATTCATCATTCGAATTAAGCATTTAATAGCACCTCCGAAAAAAGTCATTCCCTCAGCATGTAATTCAATATTTTTGTTCTGTACGGATTGAAATAATGAAATATTACTATCATATCCAATAATGTCAGTAATTATTTTTTCCTTAGGATTTGTTACTACAATACTGTTTAAAGCTGAATTAATTGCTTCTATATTTTTTCCTGCCATACTACCTGACGTATCAACTAAATATATGATTCTAAGTTTTGACTTTGAAAAATATTTTGTTGTTTCTTCTTTTGAAAAATTAAAGTCAATTTTGGCGTCGGATTTTTCGGTTACTTTATCATATTCCTGAAGTATCGATCTGATTATTTTACCTATCTGCCCAAAAATACCTGGACCACGAGAATTATTTATATATTGTTCTCGTTTCCGATAATCATCTTTTATTATTTCCATTTCATTATAAAATAAATCTGATAATTCCTGCTTTTCGGAATCCCATCTTTCTTTTTCAACATCATTTAAATTGCGATCCAAAGCACCATTGATTACATCGATTTCTTTAAAGCAATCGGAAATCTCAAAATGGTCAGCCCAATTTTCCATTATATCGCATTCCAGCAATGACTGAAGTTTAAAGTCTGTGATTCTGGTATTGTTTTCCTTATGTTTATAATCAACCCTTGCCATTATATTCTTTTTGCGATTTTGACATTCTATTGTTTTTTCTCTCAGTTCAGCTTTTAATTCTTTTAATTCTTTTAATTTAGCTGTTTTTTGCTCTTTGAGTAAATTTGGCAATTCAGTATCAGATTGGTCAATTTCATTTTCTTCACATTCATATTGCGGAATATTTTTTTCCTGATTTTTATCAACTGATTCATCACAAAATATCTGATCAAGAATTTCACATACAGCCTGTTGGACATCATCAATACCGTTTATAATCTGAATTGAACTAAGATAATAATCAAAAGTATCAATTAATTTTACTTCTTCGATCTTTACAGGAAAAATAGTTTTATTTTTACTAAACGCATTTGTCAGTTCATTCTTCACATGTGATGAAGATACAGATTTTTCCGAAAGAACAATAATAAAATATTTACATTTTTGTATTCCTCTTGGAATCTCATCAGACCATACTGATCCGGCAGAAATAGAATACGGAGCCATCCATACATCTACATTTCTTTCCATAAGCATATTTCTTATTTTATCCGCCTTATCTCGGTCTGATGATGCATAGCATATAAATACACTATTATTTGTATCACTCACAACAATCACCCTTTTCTTTAATCGCTTTTCTTTTATCAGATGTCATCATCTGTTCCTTTTAAAAGCTTTTTATGCTTTAGTTTTATTTCTTTCATCTTTTCTTCTGTCTTTTTATTATGTAATTCATATTTCTCTCGTTGTTCAGATTCTATTTTTTCTAATCTGGTTTTATAATCAGATTCAATAGTATCTACCTCAGCTAAATAACACTTTTCTATTAATTCCAGTTCTCTTTTCCATCTTTCATTTTCTATATTTAAAATCGTTTCCTGAGCCTTTTGATTTATATTATCTACTCTGCTATTATTCCTGTAAACATCAAATGACGACAATATATCATCTCCATTTTGGCACTCATCATGGACTGACGATAGTTTAAACCGAAAAATGTTATCAATATTATTTAAATGAATTTGTTTTGATTCTTCTATTATCTGATTTTTATATTCCATATTATTTTTCAGCTTAAAATAAGTTTCTTCCTTTAGTTCTTTAAACGCACATTTATATTCATAACTCATTTCATCAAGAGCGTTTTTATGCTCGACATAAATCTTATCTATTTCATTCCTATATTCTTTAAGCTTTTTAAGCTTTTCTTCCTCTGTATAATTCATAACAAACCATCCCTTCCAAAGCCCCGATAAAAACAATTCACCACTAGTGCAAAACTTATTATATTATAATTATAACACAATAATTATACAAATTCAATATAATTTTCTTATTCGAGCAGTTCTTTTGGTGCATTTTTATTATAGAGCCATTAAAAAATTCCATGCGTCACCTGTTAGTGTTATACATAGTCCATTTTGATTTTCATGATTTAAACCCAAAATCCTGTCCTCTATAAATTCAGAATATATTGCATTTTTCTATAGCTGAAAGCGCTTGTGTTATTCATCGAAAGCATAGCCTTAAAATTGTTTCCGTTTAATATTTCTGACTTTTTTTCTAATCTGCATATATATCGCACGGAATTGAAAACATAGAGGATATCGGCTAAAACTCATTCAGCTTTGCGTCCCCGCACTTGACTTATCCCCTGTGATATGGTACACTTTGTTCAAGGAAATAATAATCAGACGCAGTGAAAGTCAGGGCTTTTTTCTGACTTTCACTGTGTTTTACAGGAAAGGAGAAACCTGTATGAAGCTTAATATACCGATGCGGCTTGTCGGGCCGCTCGACAGGAACAGTCTTATAAATCAGCTCGGGATGCCGGGCGGAAACGGGATGCGTATAACAGGAGCGTATAACACGCAGTCGCTGTTAAGGCAGTTCGGTCCTCAGAATGCTGTGGGATACGGGATGAATCCTTTAAACGGAATGAACGGCATGGGAATGGCAGCTACTGCTGCTGTCGCAGCCGCAGCTATGATGGAGAACGAAAACCGGAACTACGGACAAAACTACGGATCACCTTATCCGAACGTACAGAATTCCGGAAACGGATATCAGAATAACCAGAACTACGGACAGAATTACCCGAACGATCAGAACTACGGACAGAATTACCCGAATGATCAGAACTACGGACAGAATTTTCAGAATGATCCGAATTACGGACAGCCTTATACTAATGATCAGGCTTATCCGGACGGACGACCGTCATATGCTGATTATATAGATCCGCCGTCTCAGAATCAGGGACAGGTTTATAGTACTCCACAGCCTCAGAATCAAGGACAAGTCTACAGTACTCCACGTCCTCAGAATCAAGGGCAGGTTTACAGTACTCCTGGACCTCAGGGTCAGGGACAGGTCTACAGTACTCCGCGGCCTCAGAATCAGGGACAGGTCTACAGCACTCCGCGGCCCCAGAATCAGGGACAGGTCTACAGCACTCCGCGGCCTCAGAATCAGGGGCAGGTTTACAGTACTCCGCGGCCTCAGAATCAGGCACAGAACTACACTGCTCCGCCTCCGCAGAATCAGAGACAGGCTTCAGCACCTGCGCCGCAGCCTCAGAACCAGGGGCAGGCTTACAGTGCTCCGCCTCCTCAGAACCAGAGACAGGCATCAGCGCCTGCGCCGCAGCCGGCGGTACAGCAGAACAACGCTCCGAAAACAAAGGCTCCTTCTCTCCCGTCCGGAGGAAAAGTCCTTCAGCGCGGGCAGAAGATACCGCTTGGTGCAGATCTGAAACGAATGAGGATAGGGCTTCGCTGGGATGTAAAAGACCCGGCATGCGAACTCGATGCATCTGCTTTTCTGCTTGCGGAAAATGAAAAGGTTCCTTCCGAGGACTGGTTCGTCTTCTACGGACAGGTACAGAGTCCTGAAGGAAGCACACGCTATCAGGGATATGATCTCGGCGGCTGCGATCTTATGATCGATCTCGCAAAGGTAAGTCAGAATATTAAGAAGATATCGCTTGCAGTAACCATATATGAAGCAATTGCCCGAAACCAGAATTTCAGCAAAGTAAACTCAGTAAGTGCAGTAATAATAAACACAGATTCCGGTCAGGTGGTGGCATCGATCGACCTTACAAACTGCTCGTCAGTCGTGACGGCACTTGTGGTCGGTGAACTCTACCGTCACAACGGCGAATGGAAATTCAACGCGGTCGGTTCCGGCGTATCACGCGATCTTGCCGGATTCTGCAGTATGTACGGTGTGGAACTGGAATAAAAAGAGGGGATATATATGATAACTTTTGAAACTTTGAATGAACTGTGCCTCAAGATAACATGCACAGGCGGAAATGATTATGTTTTTACAAAAGCCGGAGCATTCATCGGCGGTGAATGTCAGGGCGCCAAGAACTATAAATTCACCAAGGTAATGCTCGGTCCTGAAGCCAACGCCGGACGTGCTGTGCTCAATCAGCTCGTAAGACGTATTTCAGGCGAGAACCTGCCTCTTATGCGTGTCGATTTCGGCGGTGACAGCGTTACATACTACGCGAACAGACAGCAGCACGTTGTCGTGTACAAGCTCGATCAGGGCGAAAAGATATCTGTGGAGAGCGAAAATATCCTTGCTTTCACAAAGGACTGCCAGTACGGAGTCCGCTTCCTCGGACAGGGCGTCGTCTCACAGAAAGGTCTTGCAACATCAACACTTACCGGTCAGGGTCCGAACGCATATGTTGCCATTATAGTGGACGGAAACCCGCTGGTACTCAGCAATGTCGCAAGCGGCTCAACAATTGAAGCTGACCCGGATGCCGTAGTCTGCTGGATAGGTGCTGACCCTGAGATGAGAACTGATATCTCATGGCGCAACTTCATCGGCCAGTCAAGCGGTGAATCATACATGTTCGAATGGAGTTACCACACTCCTGCAACTGTTATCATCCAGCCTGATGAACGTACATCAGGACTCGACGTATCTGTAGACGGTTCTGCTACAGGATCACGTCCTTCAGCACAGCGCAGCATGTGGTGATCGCTCATAAAACACACGGAATACAGAAAAAATCAGCATAGCCTCACCCGCGTAAAAATACGCCGGTGTGAGGCTATGCTGATCTGTTTTTATTATGGAACCGCTGATTTGGTAAAAGATCCGCACTTACAGTTCCTTGTATATTTCATCAAAGCGTTCCCGGTCAATGATATACACATCGCGCTGATCATCCATACGAACAACCAGATAGTCTCCCACCATTCCGGAAATGTAGTTTTTGCTGTCCCAGATAGTGTAAAGCTTTGTGTTCCGGTCGAGCCTGCGTGCGTAGACCTTCGCACCGCCGCGCGATCTGCAGCATGAGAAACAGAGCTTGCGCGGTTCCCTGTCAAAACATATGGCATGCGGATGATAGTCAGCACGCACATCAAACACGCCTTCAGTGACCTCATAGGTACTGTCAAATTTGGCCCTGTCTATAAGATAAGCACTTCCCTGTGAGTCTGTCATTATGATGAGATCATCCGACGCACGGACTTTAAAGTCCGCTTCTACCGATCTTACACGGAACGAAGCACCGTGTCCGAAAATGCTGTCGCTTGCAACAAACCCCATCAGCTGCGGCTTCTTGACAAATATCTTCATTCTGTCAGGATCAACAGTGTACTCCTCAGCTCTGATAATATCAAAATTCTCGTAGTACATCGTTACGCGCTTTATGAGAAAATCAACGATGGAATCAGGATCTGCGTCAGGCATTTTATCAAGCGAGATAAATCCGCCGGCCTTCTGGCGGTGTCCGCCGCCCGAGCCTATGCCCTCGGTTATGAACCTTGTAAGTTCGACCGCATTGATATCGTTTATACAGCTGCGCACTGATATTCTTATTCCTCCGGAAACGAAACAGCACACCACACTTACGTTTATGGTATCCACCTGAATAATAAGGTCGTTTACATAGCCGAGAATGTTAGGATCGCACTTGGCGGCACAGGTAACTGCAAAATGGTGTTCCCTGTCATTGTTTATGCTGTTGAGTGCCTCGCCTGCGATCTGTATCTCACGCAGCGAGAGCACTGAATTTGTGAGAAGAGGTATGAGTTCCTTTTCTATTTTTGCAAAGTCCCTTAAGTCGCGGTCAGCCGGATGGCTCACTTCAGACATGCTGTTGGCATCTGTGTACAGACCATAGTAAAGCGCCGTAGCAAGATCAGGAACGCTGTTATAGTCAAAACCGGATTCGCGGAGCATGACTGCGATTATCGATGAACAGCTTGCGTATTCAGGTCTTATCTCGTAAAGCTCCGAACTGTTGCGTGAGGAAACGTGATGGTCAATGGCAGCGTAGGTACCCGCCTTAAAGTCAGTGACATTTCTTTCTCCGTGGACACAGTCCGCCGTAATAAGGAGCTCCGGTTCGTACTCCTGCTCTCTCATGTATTCAACGGGGATCCCCAGGCGTTCTATCATAATAAGCAGATTTGGCTTTCTTATATCATGTATACCGCTGTATATCAGCCTTACCTTTTTACCGTGGCTTTTCATAAAGCAGTATATACCGAATCCGGATGCTATTGAATCCGGATCGGGATAATCGTGACACTGTATAAGTATATCATTATATACAAGCAGATCCTGAAGCTTCATACACATTGCTCCTTTCACGGAATGGATCTTATAGTGATACCATAGAATGCGGAACCTTTAATGATGTGACAATGAAATTGCTCTGAATTATGTTTGCTGTTTTACAAGTTCTCTGAAAACCATGCCGAGAAACGAAATAATATCTTCCGGAAGCATGCTGAACTCAGAAAGATGTTCTGCAGCAAGATCACCTGCCCTGCCGTGTATCCATACTGCCGATACCGTCAGGTCAAACAGTGACGCTGCTCCGCGGTTCTGTGCCGCAAAGGAGGCTGCAATACCGGCAAGGACATCGCCGCTGCCTCCCGTGCTCATTCCCGGATTGCCTGTCGGGTTTTCAAAAACTCTGTTTCCGGAAGCTGTTAGTGTGCCCGCTCCCTTAAGAACCGTTATAACTTCCGGAAAACGTTCCGTAAATCTGCTGACCGTCTTCATTCTGTCAGACTGTATTTCCTTTGTGGTGCATCCTGCAAGTCTTCCTGCCTCAGCCGGATGAGGTGTTATTATCACCTGATGAGATGCCCTGCAGAGAATATCAGGATCATCCGCAATGCAGTTAAGTCCGTCAGCATCGATAACAAGCGGACATTTTACTGCAGGTATCAGACGGCGTACAAGAGCTTTTGTGCTGTGCGTACATCCGAGGCCGCAGCCTATAAGCACCGCATCGGATTTTTCTGAAGCTGCAATAAGCATCTCTGCGTTTTCTTCTGTATAGTACCCGTCCTTATCACATTTCACCGGTATATATACCGGTTCAGGAAATGCAGCGGCCATTGTACCGATGTATGCAGGAACAGCGCACTGCCTGAGAAGTCCGAGCCCTGACCTGAGAGCCGCCTTCCCTGAAAGCACCGCTGCTCCGGGCATATTCCTGCATCCTGTAACACTTAACAGAGTTCCGTAAGTTCCCTTGTGTGAATCTTTGCTGCGACGGACAAGATGACTTTTTACAAAGTCTGCGTCTGTCACAGCAAAGAACTGATCATTTACAGACTGTTCCGCCATTATTCTTCTTCAGCTTCCTCCAGATCGATGACATCTTCAAAATCGTCATCTTTCATAACCGCAGCTTTCTTCGCCTGGCGTTTCTTTACCTTAGCCTGCTTTTCAGGCTTTTCCTTCTTTTCCCCGCCGTTTACAAGGCCTGAGAATTTATCTATAATATCCGGCAGTGTTGAGATCATTGCATTTTCCTTGGTTGCATTGACTGACATCTGAAGGAGCTTTACATCTCCGTCAGGTGAAACACAGATAAATGCAAGAGGCTGAACGGATACACCTGCACCGGCAGCGCCTCCGAAGAGTTCCTTAGGCTGCTTTGAAGGGAGGTCAGAACCGCCTGAAGCGAAACCGAATGTTACCTTTGATACAGGAATGATAGTTGCGCCTTCCGAGGTTTCGATAGGATTGCCTATTATAGTGTTTACATCTATCATTTCCCTGATCTTGTCTATGGCAGTACCCATTAAATTATTTACCGGATGATTTTCCATATTTCTTTTCTCCTTTGAAACTGTATTATTTGTTTTTTCCTTATCCTTTTCTTTTAATATCTGAAGCTTGATAAAGCTGATCAGTATTCCTATACCGGCTATAAGTACCGAGCCAGGCTTGAGCTTAAGTCTTGTGCTGAAATCATAAACACTGTTTTTGCTGCTTTCATTGTACTTAAGTCCTATGTTTACATGATCTATGTCCGTTTTAAAATACGATGAAACAAACGCAAGTATGTTGTATACTCCGGCGCTGAGCACGCCGTAATTTACTGCACATGAAAAAGCGTCCTCATCTGCCACCAGGCAGTCAACACAGACACGTGAAACTTTTATTTTACGCGTAAGTCCGAGAATATCATTCATGGACGACTTAATAAAATCGACCACTGCTGCAAAATTCTCAAGATATTCCTTTATTACAGATTTCTTTTTCTTCTTTGTTTTTTTACTGTTTTTCTCTTTTCCGTCCTCTTCAGTTTTTTCGCTTTCTGCTTTTTTCTTCTTTTTCTTTGCCTTCTTTTCTTTCTTCTCCTTTTTCTTCTTCGGTTTATCGGAAGAAAGGATCTCAATGAAAAGATATTTTACACTGTAGTAAAACTCGCCGCCGCTGTACCTTAAGTCAACGCAGGCGCAGATATTGAAAAGCAGAGCGAAAACAAGGAGGATCACAATCAGAACAAGCAATTAATGATCACCCCGCTTATTCTTCACCTTCCGGCAGCGGAAGCTGATCTGACTGCATCGCCTTGAGCGGAGGAAGTTCATCAAGTGAAGCGAGGCTGAAACACCTCAGAAAATTCCTCGTGGTCCTGTAGGAGATCGGTCTTCCCGGAACGTCAAGACGTCCTGCTTCCTCAATAAGTCCCTTTTCGGCAAGCTTCTGCATAACAGCAGAGCTGTCAACGCCTCGTACTGCATCTACAAAGCTCTTGGTAACAGGCTGGTTGTACGCCACCACTGCAAGCGTCTCCATCGAAGCAGTTGACAGAGCAGCATTTCGTCCTGTCTCAAAGACCTTCTTTACCGCAGGTGCATATTCAAGCCTTGTGGCAAGCTGATAGGAATCACCAAGCTTAAGCACCTGAAGTGCCGAACCCGTTTCATCATAGCGGTCATTGAGAAGTGTGATTATTTTTTCAAGCGACTCCTGGTCGATCCCGCTTCCTTCTGAAAGTACTGCCTTAGGAACAGGCTCACCGTATGCAAACAGAATAGCCTCTACTGCAGAAATATTTTCAACAAAGCTCATTATGAACTTTTCCTCTCTTTTCGTTTTCCTATAAATGTGATAGTAGTGTTATCATCGCTTATGTAGATACGTCCCGACTTTGTAAGCTCAAGAACGGCAAGAAACGTTGCCACTCGTTCGGAGCGGTCCGTAACACCGTCATAAAGCCCCTCCATATCAGCCGTACCTGTTTTGTAAAGCTGTTTGAGAATACTTATGACCTTGGTCGTCACGGAATACATCTTGTGCTTGACGATGACCCTGAATCTTTCATCAGGTCCCTGGTCACGCACAGGGATCTTTTTAACGTGCATGCCAAGGAAGGCATCGCGGAGTACGGTCGCTTCGTGTACACGCTGATAATCGGACTCTGCTTTTATAACGGCCTGTTTCCTTACAAACATGTCACCGCCGCAGTAGAGTTCCGCAAGCGCAGCAGCTGCTTTTTTGCAGAGTGCATATTCAATAAGAGCTCCCTGAAGTGCCTTTTTCTCCTCTTCCTCTTCTTCCGGAGCAGGAAGCAGGGCAAGTGTCTTGATGTAGATGAGTCTGGCAGCCATTTCAAGAAATTCGCCGGCCAGTTCAAGATCATGTTCAGCACACTGATCAAGATAGAGCAGATACTGTTCAAGAAGCTTTGATATCTCAATATCATTTATATCAAGCTTGTGCTTGATGACAAGATGAAGAAGAAGATCCAGCGGACCTTCAAATATCTCCAGTTTGAACGAAAGCTTTTCCATAGTCAGAATTACCTGAAAAACAGCGAGCAGATAAGGTCGGAGATATTAAGCAGGAAATAAGCAACATACTGTACAGCAATTCCTATAATGCCTCTTAACGGTCCGAACAGTATGAGCAGTATAAGTCCGAGCGAAATGTAACGAAGGTAAGGTGCGATCTTCCACAGAAACTTCGCAGGAAGGAACTGCATGAGTATGTCACCTCCGTCAAATCCCGGGACCGGAAGCAGAAGAAACAGTGCCAGATTAAGATTAAGTATCATAATATAGCTTATTATCTGTGACGCAGTGTGGCCCCATCTGAGATAGCCAGCCAATACATAAAGGAACGACATTATGAAAGCAAAGAGAAGGTTGGAAACAGGACCTGCAAGTGAAACTGCCAGCATACCGAGTTTTTTGTTCTTACATTTAAAGTTGGACGGATTGATGGTAGCGGAACGGCCCCATCCGAATCCTATCAGTATCATGAATATAATACCGAAAAGATCAGCATGAGCAAAAGGATTGAGGGTCAGTTTTCCTTCCTTTTCAGGGGTATCATCACCAAGTTTTACAGCCATCCAGTTTCTTGCATACTGTCTTACCGGAAATACTGTGAACACCATAAGTGCTCCTACAGCAATACGCATTATACTAAAATCTTGCATAGATGTACGTAACTCCTTTTTATTGATATACACACTTCTATTTTACTTTAATTTCGTTAAAAAATCAAGGGAAATACCTGTTTATTCCATACTTAGAAGGTAAAAAAAATTCACTCTTCTGTTTTCAGAAGAGTGAATCAGATTTAGTTATTCTGGTAATCAATCAGACTGCGCGAGTCACCTTGCCGGAACGCAGACATCTTGAGCATACATATATATGACAAGGAGTACCATTAACAATTGCCTTAACACGTTTTACGTTTGGCTTCCATGTTCTGTTTGTACGTCTGTGTGAGTGAGAAACCTTGATACCAAAAGTAACGCCCTTTCCGCAGATTTCACATTTTGCCATTTTGCGCACCTCCTTAAACAAATCTTGATGTTTCCGATGAAACATCAGCGTTGCTGAAAACTCAATACATTTTCAACATTCCCAAAACATATAGAGTTTTCAGGAACGCTTTGATAATTATATCATATTTCAGATTAAATTGCAAGAGTTTTTTCAAAGTTTTTTAGCTGTTCCCCGCCTTTTCAGAAAAGGAAGGATTATTTTCATGCCGTACCGATCTGTCAGTTCTTCTCAATTTCTCCCGGAACGGCTATAAGGAACTTGATTTTTATACCCTCATCCGAGAACATCTTTTCATGCTCAGTTACTGTATTTTCTTCAAATCCGCTTTCGTGAAGATCATAAGTGATGTATTTTATGCTGTAGCCTGTTTCCTTAAAATATTCAAGAGAATCAGCAAAAAGCTCATCGTCATCAGTCTTGAACCAGAGTTCGCCGCCTTCATTAAAGTAGGTTCTGTAACGCAGAAGCTTTTTCGGGTAAGTCAGTCTTCTTTTGTTGTGCTTGCCGCGTGGCCAGGGATTGCAGAAATTGATGTAAATGCGGTCGATTTTATCGTTCTCGTCAAACACTTCATCAATGTTCTCTATGTTATGTACCAGAAGCTTTACATTTTCAATTTTATCAATACCCGCCTTCTCAAACTCGGCAACAGTCTTTCTTCTGGCATAGGCAGCCATCTCGCTTTTGATGTCGATGGCCACGTAGTTTATATCCTGATTAGCGGCAGATACCTGTGAAATGAATCCGCCCTTGCCGCAGCCAAGTTCAACATAAAGCGGCTGATCCTTGGCAAAACTCTGTCTCCACTTTCCCTTAAGCTCACCCGGATCCTTTACACAGAATTCGCAGGCTTCAAGTTCAGGTCTTGCCCATGGTTTTCTTCTGATCCTCATTATTATTTCATGCCTTTCAGTTTTTGTCGTCAGTTCCCGCAGCAGGAACTGATTCGATCAGTAATCTTGTGTTTTCGTATTTCTCATCATAGTCTTCAGGACGGAATTTATTGCTTATCCTGCTTTTTATGACTTTGAATGTACGTGTGTAATTAAGTGGTTTCATTGTCGGGAACGCTCTTACGATACGTGATGTCTTTATCTGCTCGGAAAGCTTTTCGTACTTGGCATTTAAGACAAGAACTTCATCTGAGATGTTTTCACCAAGTGCTATCGACTTGTCATGAAGCAGAGTGGCTATGTAGTCTATCTGCTTCAGTCTCATGTTGAACTGACGGATATCACTCAGTGTTGCGATTATATCGATAATTATAACCACCATTACTATGGCTGCAAAAATATTTCCGCCAAGGTGAGGGATCTTTGCCACCAGCTTTTCAATAAGCGGCTGCATTACACAGATGACGAGCACTGAGCCCACGCCCCAGAGCAGTGAGATACGCAGACAGATGAATCCGCGGTAATTGAATTTTTCTTCGGAATAATCCCACCATTTGGCGTGAAACAGCTTTTCCATCAGCACTCCGACAAACAGCTCGAAGCTGGTGCATATAGCTACCGACAGAAGATACAGAATAAGAATGTTACCCTTAAGAGGTGCAAGTACATGCGTGATTATTATAACGCCGAATCCGTATATCGGACAGATTGGTCCGTTAAGAAACCCTCTGTTTTCAAAACCTCCGGTCTCAAGTGTACGGTCTACAACTTCAAGAAACCAGCCGAACACAGACCACCATAAAAAATAGAAATACAGTTCAAAAACTGTATTGCCGAGGAAGTCTACATAAAAATGCTGCATCTTCCGTCCCCCTTTTCATAAATAAAAAAACACTTTCTATATTATACTTGATAATATAGAAAGTGTCAACCGCAAAGGAAAGCTATTACTTAGTCATGCTTGCAACTTCAGCTGCGAAATCGTCAACCTTCTTTTCGATGCCTTCGCCGCGTTCGTAACGTACACAGTCAACAACCTTGATTGTGCCGCCGAGCTTCTTGGCTTCTGCATCAACGTAGCCCTGAACTGAGAGCTTGTCATCCTTAACGAATGCCTGTTCGAGGAGGCAGTTTTCCTTGAAGAACTTTTCAACCTTACCGTCGATGATCTTGTCCTTAACCTGATCAGGCTTGTTAGCCATCTTAGGATCTTCAGACATCTGGATCTTCATGATCTTTCTTTCGTTTTCGATTACGTCAGCAGGAACGTTTTCTCTTGTAACGTATGCAGCGCCGAGAGCAGCACTCTGCATAGCAACGTCCTTACCGATAACTGCAACTGCATCTGCAGGGAGTTCTGTTTCCATCTTAACAAGAACACCGATGCTGCCTCCGTTGTGGATGTATGAAGCGAGCTTGCCTTCGAATCTTACGAAACGACGGATTACGATGTTTTCTCTGATCTTCATACCAGCGAGTTCTGTGAGAACTTCATCAACTGTCTTGTCGCTGCCGCTGAGCTTGCAGGCCTTGAGAGCTTCAACATCAGCAGGGTTAGCTTCGATGATTGTATTAGCAACTGCAGCAACGAAGTCTCTGATGTCAGGAGTGTTAGCTGCAAAGTCTGTTTCTGTGTTTACTTCAACAAGTACGCCGACATTGCCGTTTACGATAGCTGTTACAACACCTTCAGCAGCTGCTCTGCCGCTCTTCTTAGCCTGTGTTGCAAGACCTTTTTCTCTGAGGAATTCGATAGCCTTTTCTCTGTCGCCGTCGTTAGCTTCAAGAGCCTTCTTACAGTCCATCATACCAACGCCAGTAGCGCTCATAAGTTCTTTGATTTCTGCAACGGATGCCTTACCCATTGTTATTACCTCCAGTATTTGATTAATTACAGTAGAAAACCCGAATTTCAGATATTCTCCATATTTACAGGACTTAAACTGCCATTCGGGTTTGTATTTTTATGTTAAACTTGAATTATTCAGCAGCTTCTTCAGTTGCTTCTTCTGCAGCTTCAGCTGACTGTTCGCCCTGTCTGCCTTCGATGATAGCGTCAGCCATTGCACCAGCTATGAGCTTTACTGCTCTGATAGCATCGTCGTTACCAGGGATAACGTAGTCAACTTCATCAGGATCACAGTTTGTGTCAACGATAGCAACGATCGGGATGTTGAGCTTCTTAGCTTCAGCAACTGCGATCTTTTCCTTTCTTGGGTCAACGATGAATAAAGCGCCTGGAAGCTTCTTCATTGTCTTGATACCGCCGAGGAACTTTTCGAGCTTTTCGATCTCGAGTGTAAGCTTGCTTACTTCCTTCTTAGGGAGAAGCGCAAATGTGCCATCTTCTTCCATCTTTCTAAGCTGTTCAAGTCTCTTGATTCTGTTCTTGATTGTCTCGAAGTTTGTCATCATACCGCCGAGCCATCTTGCGTTTACGTAGTTAGCGCCTGCACGTAAAGCTTCTTCCTTAACTGAATCGCCGGCCTGCTTCTTTGTACCTACGAAAAGTACTGATTCGCCCTGAGCTGAGATGTCACGAATGAACATGTAAGCTTCTTCGAGTTTCTTTACTGTCTTCTGAAGATCGATAATGTAGATACCGTTTCTTTCTGTGAAGATGTAAGGTGCCATTTTAGGGTTCCATCTTCTTGTCTGGTGACCAAAGTGTACGCCAGCTTCAAGAAGCTGTTTCATTGATACTACTGCCATTGTGTAGTCCTCCTGTTAATTGGTTTTTTTATTTATTCCCTCCGCTGATGTTAGCTCATCGGACGACCTTTCAAACGAAAGGCACCGGTCTTCTGAATCGCCAGCGTGTGAATTACTGGTCTATTATAGCACAAACCGGAGTATTTTTCAATACTCCGGCGGTTTTATCATATAACAAATATTTCATCACGCTCACCGAAATATTTGTGAATTATCACAAACGCATCTCTGAATGATCAGTGATTTTCCCTGTATTTTGTGTACTCTGAAGTTCTGAGTCTTCTGCAGGCATTTTCAAAGCGTTCATCTGTTGGCGGTTCAATACCTTCAAGCTGATACTTTATGCCGAGATTCTCCCACTTGAAAAGACCAAGTGTATGGTAAGGAAGAACTTCCACTCTTTCAACGTTGCCGAGTGTGGCAATGAAATCGCCCAGCTTGTCAAGATCTTCATCGAAGTCGCTGTTTTCCGGAACAAGTACGTGTCTGATCCATACCGGCTTGCCGATCTCAGCAAGGTACTTCGCAAGATCAAGGATATTTGAGTTATCCTGCTTTGTAAGCTCTCTGTGGCGTTCCGGATTGATCTCCTTTATGTCAAGGAGAAGAAGGTCTGTATATTTCATCAGTTCATTGAACTTTGAAAAGAACGGCTCCTCCCTTGTAAAAGGATTTCCTGATGTATCAATAGTAGTGTGAACGCCTTCCTTTTTTGCAAGCTTAAACAGTTCGGTAAGAAAATCGATCTGGAGAAGAGGTTCTCCGCCGCTGACAGTAAGACCGCCGTCTTTTCCCCAGTAGGACTGATACTTCATTATTTTTGCGATAAGGTCTTCAGCGGTCCATTCTTCACCGCCTTTAGAAGCCCATGAATCGGGGTTGTGACAGTATTTGCATCTCATGTCGCAGCCTTTTAAAAAGACTACAAAGCGCACGCCCGGACCGTCTGCTGCTCCGAAACTCTCGAGAGAATGAATTTTTCCTTTTATGCTCATAAATAAAACTCCTGTAATTTCCGGGGTCCACTTATCTGGCCGGATTCCCGTTTTAAATTTTCTTCTGCCGGATCCGCAAACGGATAAATTTCTCCTACTCTGCACCCGGTACTGCCTGCGCACCTGCTTCAGCAGCAGGATCAGGCGTTATCTGCACATCACCGTTCTGAAGGCCGCCGGCAGCAGCATCAGTGACTGTATTGTTTTCAGCATTGTTTTCTGCTGAAACCGGAGGTGGTGTCGGCTGCCATTTCTCACCGTCAGCCTTTCTGCATACGGTAACAATAAATCCGTCAGAATTATTGCCTGAAACTGAATAGTCATCTTTCTTCGGCACAGCAACAACGGTCTCTTCCGCTCCCGACTCAGCAGGCACAAAATATATCTCATAGTCGTATCCGTAAACTGAATAATAAAGATGCTCGTAGCCGAAAATATATTTCTTCATTTCGTTCATGTATTCCTCAAGTGTAAAACCATTGTCATGCATGATATATGAATGAGGAACACCAACATATCTTAAGTGTGCCGGATAGCCGGCAACTCCGGTTATCTCGTCCTTTCCGAAAGGATAACGCACAACGAATCCGTACTTGTAGCAGTTGTCATTTATCCATTTGTAGTTTCCTGTTCCGTCATAGGCCGAAATGGAACCGGAACTGTTTACAAGTTTAAGATCAAGGGCAAGTCCGGTGTGATGGTCGGAATATCCCGGCGAAAGCTGGTCTTCTGAAGAAACAAAAGGAACATCTTCTGCAACCGGCTTGTATCTGGCATTCTGATCGGCATATGATACGAAACCGCCGACTACAGTAACATCGCCGTCGGAAAAAACGGAATAGAAATCGCTCATCATGTTACCGAAGCTTTCGACTGCGACTTTCTGAAGCTGTATCGTGGTGTATGCCACCTTGTACGCCTTGTCAGACTTTATTCCTGCCGACGCTGATACAAGTTCAGCCGATATATCCGGAAATCTGCACGGGTTGTCCCTGTTTACCATTATAAGGTCACCCATTCCAAGGTCGGCTTTGAGTTTTACGATCCGGCGGTAAGCTTCGCTGTCTATTTCCTTCTTTTCGTAAGGGATCTCAGGTACAGAGGATTCAGAAACTGCAGGACCGATCCCGGCATCTATCACGTCTTCGCTTTCTGTATCATTTACCGTTACAGTAAGGCCGTCTGTCCCCTCCTTATGAGAAGCATGTCTTCTCAGAGAGTCGAACAGCAGGATCACAGACATAAGAAGCAGTGCAGCAACTGTCATTCTGATATATCCGATGTACTTTATACGTCTTCTCCTCCGCAAACCGATCACCTCACTAAAACATAAATTCCCCCTTAAAAAAGGGGGAATCATTCAACCTAAGAAAAATACCTGATCACATATTCTCCGGTGTGTCTTCATCAGCTGGAACACCGAGGTCATCAGCGTCAAGATCATCAAGATCGAATTCAAGATTCTCGCCGCAGTTAGGACAGGTCATGGATCCTTCATCAAGCATACCGCTGTCAAGAAGGATAGAATCGCCGCATGTCGGGCAGATAACTTCGTAAAGTTCTTCGTCATCATCTTCATCGTCGAAGTCATAATCGTCGAAGTCATCGTCATCGCATTCGCAGTCGTCGTCTTCATCTTCGTCTTCATCGAAATCGTAGAAATCTTCTTCCACGCTTCCGAGATCTTCATCAAGTATTTCGCAGAGTTCTGTGAGCTCATCTACCTGACCCTGAAGATCTTCGATGTATGCGACCATTTCCTGCATAACATCTGCGACATTTGCAAGGATCTTGCCTTCCTTTGTAGTTGTATCGAGGTCGATACCGTCAATGTATCCCTTAAGATAAGACATTTTTTCTGTAAGCTTCATAAATGATCCTCCTTTTTCGGATAAAACCGGATTTACATTAAGCTCTTTCCATGTATTCGCCGGTTCTTGTATCTATTCTTACCTTGTCACCCTGGTTGATGAAAAGCGGAACCTTGATCTCGGCACCTGTTTCAAGTGTAGCAGGCTTTGTAGCGTTTGTTGCTGTGTCGCCCTTGAAGCCAGGATCTGTTTCTGTTACTTCGAGTTCTACGAAGAATGGTGGTTCAACACCGAATACGTTGCCCTTGTATGAAAGAACCTTAACTTCCATGTTTTCCTTTACGAAAGCGAAGCTGTCGCCGAGCTTTGACTTGTCGATCGGGATCTGTTCGTAAGTTTCCATGTCCATGAAGTAGTAAAGGTTATCTTCAGCATAGAGATACTGCATATCCTTTCTTTCAACGAAAGCTGTCGGGAACTTGTCTGTAGGGTTGAAAGATCTTTCAACAACTGAACCTGTAATAACGTTCTTGAACTTTGTTCTTACAAATGCAGCGCCCTTGCCTGGCTTAACGTGCTGAAATTCTATAACCTGAACTACGTTTCCGTCCATTTCAAATGTTACGCCGTTTCTGAAATCACCAGCTGAAATCATAAAATAAATACCTCCAAATGAATTGTAAATATACGATAGTAAATTAATGTAGTTACTTTTATATTGTACACTAAAACACTGTATTTTGCAATACCTAATCAAAATTTTTTGGCACAGGTCCGTTTTTCCTGTTCCTGTGCCGTATTTCCGGATATGTCCCGGCATTCTCTGCACTCCGGCAGATGCAATTCGGATCACCGTAGTTTCCGGTCCTGACCGCAGTTATCAGATGACAATAAGCTCCTTAGGAGACCTGGTTATATCGTTAAACGAGTCTTCGGTTATCATTCCCATGTCCTCGATCCTTATGCCGAATTCTCCCGGAAGATAGATACCCGGTTCAACGGTGATTATCATACCGGGTTCAAGTACATTTTCCTTTCTGGCTGAAACATAAGGTTCCTCGTGTATCTCCATTCCGACACCGTGGCCGAGGGAGTGTCCGAATGAGCCTTTGAATTCCGTAGCATCGATAATATCTCTCGCCACTGCATCCAGCTGCTTTCCGGTAAGTCCCGGAGATGCTGCCTTTATTCCTGCGAGCTGCGCCTTCAGAACAGTTTCGTATGCCTTTTTCTCACGCTCAGACGGAGTGCCGGCGTAGAACGTTCTTGTCATGTCACTGTGATATCCGTCAACGACTGCACCGAAGTCCATGAGGACAAAGCCCTTTTCAAGTCTGTCATTTCCCGGAACACCGTGCGGCAGTGACGCATTTCTGTCAAAAAGAACTATCGTATCGAATGAAATATCCTCGGCTCCGAGCAGTTTCATTCTGTTGTCGAGCATGAGGGCGACTTCCTTTTCAGTCATTCCCCTTTTTATGTTCCCGAGGACATATTCAAAACCTTTTTCTGCTATACGCTGGGCTTCGGTTATCTTACCAAGGGCAGTGTCATCCTTGATTATTCTGAGATCTCTGATCATTTCACTGAGTTCAGGAGAAGAGTCGATATAAACATCATCTCCGAAGGTCTCCGAAACTTCACGGAGTTCACTTACCGTCATGGTGTCCGCTTCGATCATAAGCGTTTCCGCTGCATGTCTGCAGAGTATTTCAGCTATCTGTTCATCCACATCATCCTGAAGAACGACATCCATTCCTTTTACCGTCTCCGCTGCTTTTTCATAGTATCTGAAATCAACTATGAAATAAGCCTTATCCTTAAAACAAAGCACTGTTCCGGCACTTGTCCTGAAACCGGTAAAATATCTTCTGTTTACCGGATCGGTGACCATTGCACAGGTATGACTGTCCGGGATCATTGACATAAGTTTTTCTATATTTGTTTCCGTCATTGCTTAATCACAGCTTCCTTTAATTTCTTTCAAGCATTCTGACAAGTCCGTCCATTCCGAGAATGTAACTGTCACGGCCGAATCCGGCAATGGTTGCCTTGCAAACCGGGCCTATGACTGATATATGTCTGAACTCATCCCTCGATGCAGTCTGACTGATGTGGACCTCGATAACAGGTATCCTGATGGCTGCTATGGCATCTCTTATCGCATAGCTGTAGTGAGTGTACGCACCTGCATTGAATACAACGCCGGCACAGTCTTTTCTGGCTTCATGAAGTTTATCGATGAGCGCTCCCTCATGATTTGACTGGTATATCTCGCATTCAACACCGAGCTTTTCAGCGTGAGCCATAATATCGTTATTGAGTTTTTCAAATGTTTCCGAACCGTACACACCCGGTTCCCTTTCACCGAGAAGATTAAGATTCGGTCCGTGCATTACAAGTATTTTCATTTTCAAGCCGCCTTTTCAAGTTATTTTTCTGCGGATCCTCGATTTGTAGGTGAGGTTCGCAGATGATTTTCCGTCGTAAAGTTTTTTCGGAAGGAACGGTCCTTCTATCTTTCTCTTGAAAGCAAGAAATCCCTTCTTCTCAAATTCTATAGGAAAAACATAGACACATTTCACGCGCGGTTTCAGCGCTGCTCCCAGGACATCAGTGTAGATCTGGTCGCCCACCACTGCAAGATTTTCCGACGGGAGTTCCATAAGCTTCTGCGCCCTGTTGAATCCGTCGGGAAGAGGCTTTTTCCCTTCGCACACAAATTCCAGTCCGAGCTTTTCCGCAAAAGGTTTCACACGTTCAAAATGATTGTTTGAAACGATCATCATTTTTATTCCGTTCTGCTTCATCGACGTTATCCACTCCGGCACACCGTCAGCCGGTCTCGGATTATCGTGAGTCGTCAGAGTATTGTCAAGATCAAGAAGAAGACCTTTTATGCCGTTCTCCTTCAGTATATCCGGTGTAAGGTCAACTATACTCTTCAGTGCGATATCTATCTTAAGCACATGTTTCCTTCTTTCTTCTGTATTTATCAGGCCGCAGATCCGGCTTCGCCGGATCTGCGGGAGGGAGGAAGGCGGGGCTTCGCCCCGTTCCCCTACGCTGATTTATTATTAAATCAGCGTTTTCCTAAGTCTGTGACATTCACTACTCATTATAGCACAATCATTTTTTTGTCCGCAATAGGTTGAGTATAATTTTTTTTAGGTGTATAATAGAAACTGATATTTTATTAGTGAAAGGCAGTCCTTAAAATGTACGATCCACGATCCCTTAAGGCCGAAGAGTTTATTTCGGACGAAGAGGTACTCAAAACCATTGAATACGCCGAGCAGAACAGAAACAACACTGAACTTATCGGAAAAATACTTGAAAAAGCACGCATGAGAAAAGGTCTAGACCACCGTGAGGCATCTGTCCTGCTCATGTGCGAAGATGAAAAAATGAACCGTGAGATACTTGATCTCGCCTGTCAGATAAAGAAAGATTTCTACGGAAACCGCATAGTTATGTTCGCTCCGCTCTATCTTTCCAACTACTGTGTCAACGGATGTGTCTACTGTCCGTATCACCTGAAAAACAAACACATTCCGCGTAAAAAACTTACGCAGGACGAGATAGTGAAGGAAGTTACCGCACTTCAGGATATGGGTCACAAGCGTCTCGCCATCGAAGCCGGCGAAGATCCTGAAATGAATCCTATTGAATACATTCTCGACTCGATAAAGACCATTTACAGTATAAAGCACAGAAACGGTGCCATCCGCAGAGTCAACGTAAACATCGCTGCCACCACCGTCGAAAACTACAGGAAGCTTGCTGACGCCGGAATCGGAACATACATTCTTTTCCAGGAAACATATCATAAGGAAAGCTACGAAAAGCTTCATCCGACCGGACCGAAGCACAATTACGCCTACCATACCGAAGCGATGGACAGAGCAATGGAGGGCGGCATAGATGACGTCGGCCTCGGTGTTCTTTTCGGACTTGAGCTTTATAAATATGAATTTGCAGCACTTCTCATGCACGCCGAACATCTTGAAGCTGTTCACGGAGTTGGACCGCATACCATCAGCGTACCGCGCGTAAGAAAAGCCGATGACATCGATCCTGATGTATTTGACGGCGGAATAAGCGACGACGTTTTCGAAAAGATCGTAGCATGCATCAGAATAGCTGTTCCGTACACCGGAATGATAATCTCAACACGCGAATCCGCAGCCTGTCGTGAAAGAGTGCTGAAGTGCGGAATTTCCCAGATAAGCGGAGGCTCGAGAACAAGTGTCGGCGGTTACTGCGAGGAGGAACCGGAAGATGAAAGTTCGGCACAGTTCGAGGTAAGCGACAGACGTACACTTGACGAAGTGGTAAACTGGCTTATGCAGATGGGATATATTCCAAGCTTCTGCACCGCCTGCTACCGTGAAGGAAGGACCGGCGACCGTTTCATGGCTCTGTGCAAGAACATGCAGATCCACAACTGCTGCCTTCCGAATGCACTTCTCACATTAAAGGAATACCTTGACGACTATGCATCGGAAAACACAAAGCTGACGGGTGAAAAACTCATCAGAGATGAACTTGAAAATATTCCGAACGAAAAAACAAGGCAGAAAACGAAGGAACTTCTCGTAAAAATATCAGAAGGAAACCGTGATTTCAGATTTTAACGGAGGTCACAATGGGACTTAACGACACACCATCATCCGAACGCGTACACATTGCGTTTTTCGGAAAGAGGAACGCAGGAAAATCAAGTCTTGTCAACGCTGTGACCGGTCAGGAGCTTTCCGTTGTTTCCGACGTAAAAGGCACTACCACCGATCCGGTGTTAAAGGCCATGGAACTTCTTCCGGCGGGGCCGGTAGTTATCATAGACACACCGGGATATGATGACGAAGGTCCTCTCGGTGAAATGCGCGTAAGGAAAACGGAACAGATACTTGAAAAAACTGATCTGGCGGTTCTCGTTATCGACGGAACGGAAGGTATCTCGCCTGAGGATGAAAATCTGAAAAATTATTTTGCAAAGAAAAACATACCTTCTGTTACCGTATTCACAAAATCCGATCTGACTGCTGGCTCCGCAGAAAAAAGCGGCCTTTGCAAATGTCCGGACAGATCTGACAGAACAGCAGACGGCTCTGCAGCTATACATGTCAGCATATACAACAGTGCCGGTATAACAAAGCTAAAAAACATAATAGCCGAATCTGTAAACGAACAGCGTCAGAACGAAAAGAAGATAATCGGAGATCTGCTCTCCCCTGCAGATATAGTCGTGCTGGTGATTCCTGTGGACGCAGCCGCACCGAAAGGAAGACTTATCCTTCCGCAGCAGATGGTACTTCGCGAAGTCCTTGACGCAAAAGCAATACCTGTTGCCACTCAGACCGGGACTTACGAAGAAACTCTTTCCATACTCACAAAAAAGCCGAAGCTCGTTATAACCGACAGTCAGGCATTTGCCGAAGTGAGCAGAAAAACGCCTGACGATCTCACTCTCACATCATTCTCCATCCTTATGGCAAATTACAAGGGTGTGCTGAAACAGGCTGTTTACGGACTGAAAGCCTTAAAAAAGCTTCATAACGGCGACAAAGTTCTTATTTCAGAAGGCTGCACACATCACAGACAATGCGGCGACATAGGTTCTGTCAGACTTCCGGCACTTATCAGAAAATTCACCGGTGTTTCCCCTGATTTCCGTTTTACATCAGGACGTGAATTTCCTGAAGATCTGTCCGGATACTCACTTGTAATTCACTGTGGCGGATGCATGCTGAACGAACGTGAAATGCATTCCAGAGGCGTAAGAGCTGCAAAACAGAACATTCCTTTTACAAACTACGGCACTGCCATTTCATATATGAACGGTATTCTGCCGCGGACATTAAGTCTGTTTCCGGAGTTGTGTGATATTATACAAAACGAATAATAACATCAGATTTCACAAAGGTTCTGTGCCTTCATCAGTGTCTGTCTGACAGACCGCAGTATGAAAATACAGTGAAAAATAATCAATATACTTGCACATCCTGTGCAGTTATGATATAATAGGGAATGGCTTCAGGCCAGTTTTTACTATTTTTTTGAAATAAGGTTAAAACGAAAGGAAGATAACATACATGAAAAAAATCAGATCAATGATCTTAGCACTCACTGCTGTTTCACTACTTGCTTTGACAGCAACATCATGCGAAAAAGTAGCTCCGGACGCTCCTTCAGGCAGCACACCGGACAATGCAGCTGTTACTGACGCTGATAACTCAGGCGCAGGAAATGATGAAAACAGCGCAGGTGAAGACAGCACCGGTGAAGACAGTACAGCAGAGGCAAAACCTTCAGGTAATTCCGCTGAAGAGATCGGAAAGCCTCCTAAGATGAATGAAAACAATCTTGTTGAACAGCAGAAGCTGAACGACGGTCCTACACTTACTCTCCCTGACATCGAAGCAAGTGCAGGCGAAGAAGTATCATTCAAGGTAGACCTTTCAGACAACGACGGTATCACTGCCCTTGTTGCATGGATCGATATCAACACAAAATATTTTGAATATGTTTCATGTGTAGGCGGCGACGCTGATGATGAAGAAAACGAAGATTCAGTTATGTACTCAAACCTCACTGCAAACCCTTACACAAAGGAAGACGCTGCTGATACCACAACTCTCGTATGCATGTACTTTGACGGCAGCCAGCAGTCATTCAAGGAAAACACAACATACGCAACTGTTACATTAAAGGTAAAGGAAGACACTCCTGCAGGCAAATACGATCTTGCATTTGATTCAGCAGGCGACGGCGGTGCAATGTGCAACGACTACGACCGCGAGAAGCAGGTTCTTCTTATCCGTACTCCTACATACAAGAACGGCAGTATTACTGTAAAGTAACGGAGGATTATTAATGAAAAAAAGAATTTTTATCTGTGCCGTACTTATGGCATCAGCTTTATGTCTTGCGGCTTGTGACCAGGCCACACCTGATCCTTCTTCATCACCTGCAGGACAGTCATCTGAAGACAGTGTTCAGAATGAAGAATACATTCCTGAAAAGGATGCAGACGGCAATACTATCGAAGTAGTCGAAGTAACAGATGCTCAGGGTGAAGTTGTAAAGGGCGAATCAGGCAATCCGGTAACAGAGCTCAACATCGTTGATGATAAAGGTGCTGTTATCACTGACGCAAGCGGTAACAAGGCAAAACCTAACATTCCGGCAAAGCCTTCAAAATCCTCTCCTTCACCGTCACCGTCAGCCGGCGGAAACAGCGGAAGCAATGGAAGTAATGGAAGTAATGGAAGTAATGGAAACAACGATGCTCCTTCCTCTCCTGCAAAGTCAAGTGATGAACTCGTTGCCTTTCTCTGGTACGGTGATTCAAAAGTTGTTGACGGTAAGGCTAAGTTCGACTGCATCTCATCTGACACCGATCTTCTCGAGATCACTTTTAAGATCAAAGACGGTGCGAAGAACGGAAAGTACGAAGTCAAGTATTATGAAGACGCTGACCGTGCATCATCATTCTGTGACGACAGCGATAATATCCAGAGTCTTGATGTGACTTACATTCCGGGTGTTATCGGTGTAAATGAAACTGTTTCAGATAATGCTGTCCCTCCTTCAGGCCTTGCTTTCGCAGTGTCCAGTGCAGACGGAAAACCTGGTGATACAGTTACTGTAAAGTGCAGCCTTAAAAATGTCACAACTCCTGTTGCAGCATTCAACTCATATCTTTCATATGACACATCTGCACTTGAACCGGTTTCTGTAAAGAACGTCGGATTCATCGGAAATTCAGGTAATTTCACCTGTAATGTAAAATGATTTCACTTCTAAATCATCTCCCGTGCTGTCGGAAACGAGGTAAAATCAATAGAATTATTGCTTTTTCCCATCTGTTTTTTTAACAGCCCGTGATAACTTTTTTTGAAAAGCACTTGAAATTATACGGGTTTTGATATAGAATAGAAATATAATATTTTTTATTACAATTATTTATGGAGGTATTTTAACTATGTCAGTTAAAGTTGCAATCAATGGTTTCGGACGTATCGGTCGTCTCGCTTTCAGACAGATGTTTGACGCTGAAGGATATGAGGTAGTTGCTATCAACGACCTTACAAAGCCTTCAATGCTCGCTCAGCTCCTCAAGTATGATACAGCTCAGGGCGGATACTGCGGAAAGATCGGCGAAAACAAGCACACAGTTACAGCTGATGACGAAAAGGGTACTCTCACTGTTGACGGTAAGACACTCACAATCTATGCAAAGGCTAACGCAGCAGAACTTCCTTGGGGCGAGATCGGCGTAGACGTAGTTCTCGAATGCACAGGTTTCTACTGCTCAAAGGATAAGTCACAGGCTCACATCGATGCTGGTGCCAAGAAGGTTGTTATCTCAGCTCCTGCAGGCAATGACCTCAAGACTATCGTATACAGCGTAAACGAAAAGACTCTTACAAAGGATGACAAGATCATCTCAGCTGCTTCATGCACAACAAACTGCCTCGCTCCTATGGCTGATGCTCTTAACAAGTATGCTCCGATCCAGAGCGGTATCATGAGCACAATCCACGCTTACACAGGCGACCAGATGATCCTCGACGGTCCTCACAGAAAGGGCGACTACAGAAGAGCAAGAGCTGGTGCTGCTAACATCGTACCTAACTCAACAGGTGCTGCTAAGGCAATCGGCCTCGTAATCCCAGAACTCAACGGCAAGCTCATCGGTTCTGCACAGAGAGTTCCAGTTCCAACAGGTTCTACAACAATCCTCACAGCAGTTGTTAAGGGCGCTAACGTAACAGTTGACGGCATCAACGCTGCAATGAAGGCTGCTGCTTCTGAATCATTCGGTTACAATGAAGACCAGATCGTTTCTTCAGACGTTATCGGCATGAAGTTCGGTTCACTCTTCGATGCTACACAGACAATGGTTTCAAAGATCGCTGACGATCTCTACGAAGTACAGGTTGTTTCATGGTATGACAACGAAAACTCATACACATCACAGATGGTAAGAACAATCAAGTACTTTGCTGAACTTGGCTAATCAAAAAAATAATTATTCTCACGAATAAGTTTTCAGAGGGCAGGCTATGCTTGCCCTCTGTTTGTTTTAAAGGGAGGTATATTTATGAAAGCAAATCTGAAAAGAATACTTGGTATCGTCATTTCCTTTTCTCTTCTCGCATCCATGACAATTCCTTCAGTCTCAGCCGTTAGTTCATTCACAGCCGGAGACAGTATTGCTTCCGGTGTCGGTCCGGTAGCTGCAGGCGAATCAAATTTTGAGTCATTCGCCGAATGCGTAACATACTATCTTATTCAGTCCCGTCGTATTGATGTCGGAGTTTCCGACGCAAAGATCGGTGCAACATCTGCCCAGATACTTAATTATCAGGTAATAGCAGGAAGCACCCCGGCCGATGTAAAGTATGTTATGATATCATCAGGCGGCAACGACTATCTTGATCTTTTCGAAGAAGCTCTTAAGCCGTACATGGTTGAAGGCGATACCCTTGCAACTCTTACACCGGAAAAAAGAGCAGTTATCGCTCAGAAGATCTCTGAAGACCAGACAGCTTTCACTGCGAAACTGGCTGAAGTAAATACAGTAACCGAAAACGCTGCAGCCAATGCCGTAAAGATCGTTGATGAGATAAAGGCAAAATATCCTGATGCGGTAATATATTTCCTTGAAATGTACAATCCTTTTGATTCATATCTGTCAAGCGAAGACGATACACTGCGTATCATCGGCACCTTCGCTCAGAACAGCATCAGCGCCTACAACAAAAAACTTGCCGCTGTCGAAGGAATAAAGCTTGTTCCTGTTTTTGAGAATTTCAAAGGCCGTTCCGATGACTACATCCGTTCAGGTGACGTTCATCCGACTGAAGCAGGTCATATAAAGATCGCCGAACTCATCATCAGTGATATCACCGGAGAAGATAACGATACTATCCTCTCAAACATTATAAAATACGAGATGATCGACACCGCAACTTTCAACGCTCTCCCTGAAGATATGCGTTCAGATATCGATCCGGATAAGATCATCGGTGAAAACGCTGTTACAACTGCCGCAGTTACTGATGCGCCGCCTGTGATATCTTCAGTAGACTGGACAACTGCAGCAGTCACAACAACAGCTGTTTCGAAAAAGTCCGCCATTCCAGCTAACGGCGGTGGTTATATACGTCCGGAAGAAACAACAACTGCTGTAACAACCGAAGCACCAGCTTCATCAACTACAACAGTATCAGTAAAGAGCGTCTCCTCCTCCCCTGCCACATCCGACCGTGGCCTCAGCCCTGTAATTTTCTCAGGTCTTTTCGCATCAGCCGCTGCTTGTGTGATGTTAAGGAAGAAGAGAGACTGATCAGAGATTTGATTCATAATGGTCTATGTATTTGTGAATAATCTAATATAAAAATTTAAGGTGCATCCGAAAACGATGCACCTTTTTTGTATCTCTTTTATTAAATTCATTTACGCACGCTCTAAAATACTGCTTATCTATTCTTTCAGAGCTTTTTCATCTTCCACAGAAGGATCAAGTTTTACAAGTTCTTTCAGGATCTTGTTTTTGATCATTTTAGGAACTTTGATATGCGGAATACCGTCACTTACAGCATCTGAAATGTAGCTGGTAATATCAAGACTGATAACGTTGTATTTGTTAAGGTGCTCTTTGTATGAAGGAACGCCTGATATTTTTTTATTATCAAAAAGCCCGTGTGAATCACAGGAACAGTCGTAGTAGGCGCAGAGCATTTTAGCAGCATACGATTTACCGAATCTTCGCGGCCTGCTTATACATACAAGACTGTCATCAGTATCGATCCTCTGGTTCATCAGATCAATAAGCATAGTCTTGTCAACATATTTCTCCCCCGCAATCCTTCTGAATCCAGTGTTTCCCGGATTAACATTGACTCCCATTTTCACACGCTCCTTTGCTGTTTCGTTAATTCGAATCTTTTCAGATTCACATAATATATTGTAACATGTTATCGAAGATAAAACAAGATGGTGGCGCCTTCGGCGCAGTTGAAAAATCTGCTCAAAAATTTGAGCAGATTTGATATTCGAAAGATAAAACTTATTATTACATTGCAAGAGTAGTGTAATCCCATAGGGCAGTCAAAAAGAGACTGTTTAACAGGCTCTTTTTTTCAATTGCACCGCAGGTGCCACCATTTCGGAGCGGTACGCCTTCGGCGTGCTATCATAATAAACGTTCCTGTTTGTTATTGGCTTTCACTAAATATTTTGAACAGCTTTTTCATTCTGTTCTTTCATTATCTTCAAAAATTATACGCAATTCAAACAGTTTTGTGGATTATTTTATAAACAGATATCATTTCTCGAAAAATTCCAAAGTGCAATTTGTCTCTTAATTATATATATTTAGTAAACCCTCACACTATCCAAGTAAAGACCTCAGCTGCGCTTTCATAGTTTTCCATATGGTCATGGATATTCCAAATCCACGCTGTTGCTATGTAAATATACTCTTTTTCACGGTCAATCAAATAAAAAGAAACTGCTTTTGTTCCCGATGGCGCTTCTCCGTTAAAGTCGTACCACTCCCATTCATCTCCGAATTCATCAGGAAACAACTTAGTCATCTCATTGGGATCAGGGAAACTAATTGCGAATGTTTGAGTTCCTTCTGTATGACCATATGTAAATAGTCGTTCATCAGTATCTCTACTTTCAATAGGAACAGAAGTTTTCACATAGTACATCTTACCGATTTCAAGAGAAGCGGTTCTTATTCTAATTTGCTTTTCATCATAATCGGTAGCTTCGACGATATTATTTTCATCATTGTTGATATAGACACCATGATATGTGTTACAGCTTCCCACAATATCAAAAGAAATGTTATTATCTTCTTCATCAACGATTTCAATGTCTACAAGCGGTGTTCTGAGAACAGTGACGTTGCTTTCAAACACTTTATCTTCTATCATAATTCACTGACTTTCTTCTATTTGCTTGATTGTTATTCCTTCATTAGTTTTCCATTCTGTTCTGCCGTTAGCATTTCTCCCCATAACTATCGCAGCTGCTGTTGAAGGACTTGTAAATATGTGATCCTTAGTAAATTTATTTGATAAATCAACAGTACCATCGGCAATCAGATCGTTTCTCAATTGTTTCAAATTTTCTGACATACTTGGGGTTGTGAATGATGCTATTGAAGAACCCTTCTTTACGACAAATCCATCAGGTACTACGTATCCGGTCGCATTGGCACCTCTTGCAGCTTTGATGTAAAATAACGCAATATCATCATTTGCATTATTGCTTGGCTGAGTTATCGGTTCAAATGCTTTATAACCTAAAGTATTAACAAGAAGTTTTGCATTATCAATGAACTCCTCAAGCATTGCTTTATCATATTCAGATACCGACGATAATGTGGGAACAGTTGAATTGATAATAGCACATCTTCCTGAACTTACAGCAAGATTATAGAATTTGTTTTCAAGGAACTTAACATGAGCTTTGTTCAATAAATCGTCTTTGCTTATAACAGCAATACAATCATTCCAATAATTAGTGTCATTTAAATGTTGCTTTAAGCGATCTGAAACTCTTTCAGCTTCGCCTATATATACTGTATCTTTGTTAGTTTCATCCTTGCCAAACAAAAAATAAATACCTGTATTATTTGCATCGCTTCTATTAGAGAAGTGTCCCAATTCATTTCGAGCTATTTTATATACTCTACCGTTCCAGTTTGATAATTCGCACATAATACGTCCATTAGGATTTCCTTCAAAAATAAACATCTGAATTGTTTTATCGAACATGATAATCACCCTATTACAGAATAGCATACATCTCTGGATAATGCAAGGTAAATACTTAAGTATTAAAACGATCCGCGTTATTTCTGCACAATCAACTTGACAGAATACAGTTTCTGCAATATAATCGAAATATATCCGCAATCACTTCAAAGTGCAAAAATCAGATATTTTTAATCTGGCAACCAATTTAAACTAAAGAGAGAATATGATGAACAAATTATTACATGAATCAAATAAAACCGAGCTTAAAGCTGAACTTAATGATAAACTCGAAAAAGAAATCGTAGCTTTTCTCAATTACAGAGAAGGCGGAGATTTCTATATCGGTGTTGATGACGACGGAAACGCTGTTGATCTCGATAACATCGACAGTTTACAGCTTGCGGCAGCTGACAGAATAAAAAAGAATATCCAGCCTTCTACACTTGGATTATTCGATATTGTCAAAGAAAAATATCATGGAAAACATATTATTCATATCATTATATCAAGTGGTCCGGAAAAGCCATATTATATCAAACGTCAGGGAATGTCTGAAACAGGATGTTTTATACGTATAGGTACATCCTCACAGCCAATGACTCAGGCTATGATTGATGATATGTATGCCAGAAGAACACATAATTCTTTGAGCAAAATAGTATCTCCAAGAAAGAATCTTTCATTTGAACAGCTTATGATATATTATCAGAACAAGGGGCTGAATCTTAATGAAAAATTCGCTGAAAACCTTGATTTACTCACAAAGGACGGAAGATACAATTATGTAGCTTACCTTCTCGCTGATAACAACGGTACATCAATTAAAGTCGCTAAATACGCAGGCACTGATAAAGTTGATCTTATAGAAAACGAAGAGTACGGTTACTGTTCACTGATAAAAGCTACTAAAAGCGTCCTTAACCGCCTTGAAATTGAAAACAGAACATTAACAAAAATAACAAGCAAAGAGCGAATCGAAAAGAAACTTGTAGATCCGATTGCCCTCCGTGAAGCAGTCATTAACGCAATAGTACATAACGACTATTCAAGAGAAGTTCCTCCGGTTTTTGAGATCTTTTCTGACAGAATTCAAATTACATCATACGGCGGACTTCCGACAGGATTATCTGAAGAAGACTTTTTCGACTGCAGATCAATGTCAAGAAACAGAGAATTAATGCGTATTTTCAAAGATATTGACCTGGTAGAACAACTTGGTTCCGGTATGAGCAGAATTCTTAAGTCATATGATAAATCTGCTTTCAAGCTTACCGATCATTTTGTTGTCGTTACATTCATGTTCAATGATATCAATCAGTCCTCAATCAAGTCTCTAGTTGAGCCCCCAGTCGAGCCCCCAGTCGAGCCCCCAGTTGAGCCCCCAGTTGAGCCCCCAGTTAATAATACTGAAGATTTACATTCAAAAATTCTTGATTTCTGTAAAACAGCAAAGTCAAAACAGGAAATCGCAGCTGAAATAGGTTATAAAGACGCTAAAAGTTTGGTCAAGCGGCATCTTAAGCCACTTGTTGAGCAGGGAAGACTCTCTCTCACCATTCCGGATAAACCAACAAGCCGTAACCAAAAATATAAAACTATCATATAAGGAAAAACGATTTTTATCCATCGACCACTAAAGCTGCACGCATGTGCAGCTTTTTCAATTGCACCGCAGGTGCCACCTTTTCGGAGTGGAACGCCTGCAGCGTGCTATTTCAAAAATATTGTCATTTCTAAATACCTCAACAATCATCGCACTTTGTTGATTTACACAAATTAAACGATTTTTGCTCACTTGTATTTGGAGTCGAAATATTATATAATATTTGATGGTTTATTTGTATCGATATAAGGAAGTACGATTATTTGAAAGGTTGGTCATTCAATGAAAAAAATCGGTTTTGATAACGATAAGTATTTAAAAATGCAGTCGGAACACATAAGAGAACGTATCTCAAAGTTCAAGGACAAGCTTTATCTTGAATTCGGCGGCAAGCTTTTTGACGACTATCATGCATCACGTGTTCTGCCGGGTTTCAAGCCGGACAGTAAGCTTCAGATGCTCCTTCAGCTCAAGGATGAAGCCGAGATCGTAATTGTTATCAACACCGGAGATATTGAAAAGAACAAGGTCAGAGGCGATATCGGTATCACCTACGACAAGGAAGTTATCAGACTTTTCAATATTTTCACTAAGATTGGCCTCTACGTAAGCAGTGTAGTTCTCACACAGTATGAAAGTTCTGATACAACTGAAGCTTTCCAGCAGCGTCTTGAATCTCTCGGTGTTAAGGTTTATCACCACTACAACATCAAGGGATATCCTTCAAACATTCCGCTCATCATCAGCGATGACGGATACGGAAAGAACGACTACATTGAAACCACACGCCGTCTTGTTGTTGTAACAGCACCTGGTCCGGGAAGCGGAAAGATGGCGACCTGCCTTTCACAGCTCTACCATGAAAACAAGCGCGGCAAAGATGCCGGATATGCAAAGTTCGAGACCTTCCCTATCTGGAACCTCCCGCTCCGCCATCCGGTCAATATAGCTTATGAAGCTGCTACTTCTGACCTTAACGATGTGAACATGATCGACCCGTTCCATCTTGAAGCATACGGCGAAACAACTGTAAACTACAACCGTGACGTTGAAATTTTCCCTGTTCTCAATGCCATGTTCGAAACAATTCTCGGAGAATCACCGTACAAGTCACCTACTGACATGGGCGTTAATATGGCAGGCAACTGTATTTTCGACGATGAGGCTGTAAGCGAAGCGTCTAAGGAAGAAATAATCAGAAGATACTACGTTGCTCTCTGCGGACGCAGAAAAGGAACTGTACCGGACGACGAGATCATGAAGCTTGAACTTCTTATGAAGCAGGCAGGCGTTCAGCCTTCTGACCGTAAGGTTGCCGCTGCTGCTCTTGCAAAGGAAGCCGCAACCGGCGATGCAGCCGCTGCAATGGAACTTCCTGACGGAACTATCATCACTGGAAAGACTTCAAAACTCATGGGTGCAGCTTCAGCTCTTATTCTCAATGCTCTCAAGCACTTCGGAAACATTGACGATGACGTGCTCCTCATGTCACCTGAAATAATCGAACCTATCCAGGAACTCAAGGTATCACACTTCGGAAACAACAACCCTTGTCTCCATACTGACGAAACTCTTATCGCACTTTCCATCTGTGCCACAACAAGTGAAAAGGCAAAGATCGCTGCTGACCAGATCGACAAGCTCAGAGGCTGTGAAGTACACTCAACAGTTATCCTTTCGCAGCAGGATGAAATGACATTCAAGCGTCTCGGTGTAAATCTCACATGCGAACCTAAGTTCAGCAATGAAATTCAGTAAGTTAAGAAAACACTGATTAAATCGTAAATCCGGCTTCGCCGGATTTACAAAGGTGGGATTTGCGGGGCTTCGCCCCGGATCCCCGCGCTGATTTATGAATTAATCAGCGTTTCCTAAGTTAAACTGATCAGATATAAAAAGGCCGTCTCTCCGGAATCATATATCCGGCGGGACGGTCTTTATTGTTAATCAGAAAAATCAAATACTGCTCTGCCGTTTTCAAGCTTTAGGTACGCTGAGAACGGCTTTCCGTTTTTTGAGATGAAATTATTTATCTTCGCTGTTCTTCCTTCGGAAAGAAGGAGCTTTACGTTCGCAAGTGAAATAACTCTCTGACATATAACTCCGTTTACCGAAAACTTGCAGCCTTCCTTGTAGCCGCTGCATCCGTAGCCGAACCTTGTACGCTTTACGTCATTTCCGCATAAAGGACATTTTCCGGCTACATCACCCACAAATCCGTCGTCGGAATCTTCCGCGGTCATCATTGATCCGGAGAATACCTCTTCTATCTCGCGTCGAGCAAGATCCGTGCTGTCCTCTACCTTTATCTCGCCGCGGTACACCTTTTTAAGCGAACGGCCAAGTTCAGCGGTCTTGTATTTATCCATACCGATATGCATGCGGGTAAGTGCCTCAACGAGAAAGATACCGTCAGGAAGTATCGTGTAAACGTCCTTTTTCAGAAGGATGTACTTGCTTCGTCTCGCATTGTCGATAATGCCTGTTCGTGTAGCTTCCGTACCGAGTTCAAGTCCTTCGAATATTGCTCTGTACTCTTCGGCATCATCTGCACCGATGCTCTCGCCTTCCTGCTGATTACCTTCCTGCTCCTTCAGTGCGGCCTTATCCTCCTTGAACGGATTCTTCAGATAATTGTTAAGGGTTTCGATCGTATAGTGCTTCGGAGGCGAAGTTTCCTTTTCCACCGGCTTAAAGTCGGTGTTTACCTTGTCACCCTTTGAAAGAGCCGGCAGAACCTTATCCTTAAGAGTACAGTCGTCATACTTTGTCCAGCCAGGTTCAACGATGACCGTTCCCTTAAGTGTAAACTCCTCCATGCCGCCCACGTCGATCTTTATTTCAGTCTTGTCAGCGATACACGGCTTTGAACAGAACACTGCCGCAAAACGCCTCATTATCGTTGCATAGACCTTTTTCTCGTCATCACTGAGTTTGTTCTTATCCGGTATCTTGTAGGTAGGTGTAAGTGCCGAGTGTGACTCTATTTTACTGTCATCGAAAATAGTCTTGTTATCCTTGAACTCCACCGGATAGCCGAGCTTTGATACATTTTCGATGATCTTCTTTATCTTGTCCTTTTCAGCTGTCGCAAGATATTCCGAGTTGGTACGCGGATAGGTCACATACCCTTCCTCGTAGAGCTTCTGAACGATGGCAAGCGAATCGTGCATCGACATCTTGTATTTCTTTCCGAGAACGTTCTGCAGCTTGGTAAGCGAATAGAGCTTGCCCGGAAGCAGCTTGTCCTTTTTCCTTTTGACTGCTGTTACGACCGCGTCTGCTGCATTGTATTTTGCCGCAAGCGCTTCAGCATCAGCAAGCTTATCCTTGTCGAACTTCGCCTTGCTCTGAAGAAGAACGACCGCACCGTTTGTCTCAGCCTTGCTCACGAGCGAGTAGTATTTTTCCGGCACGAAATTTTTTATCGCCATATCACGTTCGTAGATAGCCTTTACTATCGGAACGATGACTCTTCCGACTCTCAGAAGTGTGCCGCTTTTCAGAGTAGCATATCTTGTAAGGTTAACGCCGTAAAGCCAGTCGATAAACATACGTGCAAAGCCTTCGTTTGCAAGGTTGTCGTACTTGCTGTCATCTTCCATGCCTGCAAGAGCCTTAGTGATAGTTTCCGGAGTCTGATCCGGAAGCCAGAGGCGCTTTACCGTCTTCACTGCGTTATTGTTTTTCAGAGCGTTGCTTATGCACAGACGGACGATGATCTCGCCTTCCCTGTCCGAGTCTCCCGCATTTACTATGGTATCTGTATCTTCACGAAGACAGAGCTCCTTTATTGTTTCAAACTGTTTTTTAACACCGTCGTCCTGCCTGCCTGATGTATCTTTTTTCAGTTCAAATCTGTACGACTCAGGGAAACACGGCAGATTCTTTAGTGTCCAGTATTTTTCCCCTTCAGGAAGAGGATTGTAGGTTTCTATATCAGCCAGAGTAAACAGATGGCCGAACGCCCATGTAACGATATATCCGTTGCCTTCCAGAAATCCGTCCCTCTTTGACATACCGCCTATCGCCGCAGCGATATTTCTTCCAAGACTCGGTTTTTCTGCGATTATAACAGTCATCTCATCTATTCCTTTCGGTTTACTTCGGATAGCACCTGAGGAGTACGATAACACTCACAGGCACTGATCAGCGACTCCTTTACAAACACTGCAGGAACTATAATTGTACCATATTTTCGCGGTTTTATCAAGTGGAACTGTTACGGTGCAGGATCATTCACGCTCAGGAATGCCGAATCTTGCGAGATGGCCGTTCTTGTATCTGATATCAGAGGTAACATCGGCTATTACCCAGTCCGGAGTCTGATATTGTTCAGCCGCACTGAAGTCAGGGAATTCTATCTCCATATAGGCAAGTCCGTCAAGATCGCCGTGGAAAATATCAATGGCGATGACCTGACCGGCATCCATAAACTGATATCTTGTCTTGTGGATAGTATTACCTTCCTTTTTCTTTATAATGTCGTTGTACTCATCTTCCGTTATTGCGATATTGGTCTCGTCACGAGCAAGGCCGTCGCTTCTCATATTGGATTTTACCGTAAATTCATAGGACGCACCGCTGTCGTATTTTCTGAGTCTCATTTCAGGTGAAAAGCACACATATGTCTGCTCGATCTCGATAACATGCTCCACCCACGAAAGATTATACGGGATCCTATCCTTATCGATCAGCCATTTCTTTTCGATCTCCACATCATCGGCATCGATCTTTTTTATCGCATCGATGTAATCCTTCGAGATCTTATAGTCGGTCTGGTCTTCTTTCGGTTCAGTTTTCTCCGGCTCATTCGGTTTCTCTTCTCCGATAAGATACGACTTCAGATGTATCAGGTCCAGCACATTAACAGTACCGTTTCCGTCCACATCATAGCTGAATATTCCTTCAGCGTTTAATTTACCTGCACTCATGAAAATTGCAGCAGCGACAAGAACGCTTCCGCTGACAGCTGTGATAAATTTTGATTTTCTCATTTTTGTACCTCCTGAAAAACAGACTGTGTAAGTTTCCCAAATATAGTATAACCTATAGGTCTCATGAAATCAAGGCTTTATGAGCTCAACGATGCACTTGTTAATAAAAAACATTACGGAAAGCATCTCTTACGCGCTTTTATTCTGGCTGCAATGGCAGTTTTCGGTATGTTTCTTATAGTTTCCGCCGCTTCAGATCCCTCTGCCCCAAACCACGCACCTCTTGGAGCAATAGCTACTCTCGTGGGCTTTATCGGATCAATAGTAGCCCTTTGCAGACACGACTCAGACAAGACAAAATACAAAGACGCAGTCCGTATGTTTCCTTCAGTAATATGAAACCTGTGTGAAAATTAGCACTCTACCCTTGACAGTGCTAATCAAGAATGCTATAATATAATCAGAACAAAGGAACAGAGAAGCACCAAAGGATCCGGGTGCTGAACCCTCCGTCCCCTTGCTCGAAGCAATGGAAACAATGTGACGAGTAAAAAAGGAGGACTGACCTATGTTATATCCAAGCATTTTCGGTGAAAACTTATTCGATGATTTCTTCAGATTCCCTGATTTCAGCAGAGACGTGGAGAAGAAGCTGTACGGTAAACACGCCGCCCAGGTCATGAGGACTGATGTTCATGAGCATGATGATCACTATGAGATCGTGATCGACCTGCCGGGCTTCAAGAAAGATCAGATCAATCTTGAACTTCAGAACGGTTATCTGACTGTCAGTGTCGCAAAGGGACTTGACAAGGACGAAAAAACTGAGAAGGGCAAGCTGATCCGTCAGGAGCGTTATGCAGGCGCAATGCAGAGGAGCTTCTATATCGGAGATACTGTTACAGAAGCCGATGTGAAGGCGAAGTTTGAGGACGGTGTTCTGAACATCTGCGTTCCGAAGGCAGAGCCTAAGAAGCTGGAGAATCACAAGTATATTGCAATTGAGGGATAATACCTCGCTAAGTTATGATCCCAAAATGATGCTCCCCGGAGCTGTTCGTATGAGCAGTTCCGGGGAGTTTGTTTTTATTTGATTTGAATGAATCATTATCCTGCCATTTCAAACAGGCTCTTGAATTTGATAAGCGTGAAGGGTATCACGGATATTTTCGGGTCTGAGTATCTCAAGGTCAAGCAGTTCCTCGGTGGGTGTCATCGCAAGCTGATAGTCCTCCTCGGCAGTAAGCTGTGGCATTCTCCAGCCCGACTGACTGGAGCACGACCTCTTTGCCGGACAGGTCATACACATCAAGGAAAGTTCGTACAGCCGGTATCATAGTGTACCACCATGTAGGGGTACCGAGAATAATACGGTCGTAATCCGCTATATTCAAAGAGAGAGATCAGAAAATGATCCAAAGCGTTACCGGAACAATGGCGATTGAGGGGCTTACACTGAGAGAAGCAAACGGCTTTCCCTTAAAACCATGCCGAAAATAAGGGAAAGTCAGAATCATTAAGGGAATGATGCTGTTTATAAAACCGGGCTGCACTGGCAGCCCGGTTGACTTTTCCACTGTTTCGTACTAAAATTAAGTAAAAGTACAAAAGCGGAAAAAAGTTTTATGATGATATCCTTAAAGGCAGATAACAGGGGGGAAAACAAATGAATAATATAAAAACTATCATAAGTCTTGCCGCAGCAATATGTTTTACTGCGCCATGCATATCACCATACAGCGCTCAAACGGAAGTTATAAATGATCTCACTGTTTCGGCTGCGAGTACCGAAACCTTAAAAGATTCGGGGATAAGCTACAAAGACTGTGCAGAAACTATCAATAATCCGGGAGCCGGATACACAAATTCAGTCTGGTATGTGTGCAAACCGGGTGATACTCCGGTACACGATCCGAAGGGCAGCCTTGTAGTCATGTTCGTGGATATATCTGCATTTTCATCCGGTGCAAACGGGAAAACTGATGCGGCCGGAAATTATTCCGAAGGTACCGACTACGATCTTGATGAGGCATTTTTCAAAGGAATAAGAGGCACACTTGAAAACTGCCGCAAAAACGGATGCACAGTCGGAATGCGTTTCCGCTACGATATCAACGGAAAAGATAATCCTGAGCCAGCAACCTTCGAACAAGTCTTCCACCACATCGACCAGATACACGAAGATCATTTTCTCGATGACTACGAAGATATCCTCATGTACATAGAAAGCGGATTTGTGGGTAAATGGGGCGAGCAGCACGGCGGAAAATACACTACTCCGGAATACAAGGCAAAGCTACTCGGAAAGATGCTTGAAATCGTTCCGGACAGTGTTTCAGTGACAGTGCGTACTGCTGATACGTTTTATACCTGGGCAGGAATAAAGCCGGATGATCTTGCCGGATATACAGCCGAAGAGGGTTCCGATGCTGCAAGAGTCGGCATGTACAATGACGGATATATGGGTTCGGACACTGACCTCGGAACCTATCTTACACCGAACAGAGAAAAAACTGTAAAGTGGATGAACACCCAGATGAAGCACGCCTATTTCGGCGGAGAATTTTCCGGAAACATCGACTACGCAAAAAAGTTTGACAACTATCTGCCGGAAAACTGCATCAAGGAAATGTACGCCACCCATCTGACCTACATAAACTCAAATATCTGGCCGCTTTACAAGGAATTTAAATTTGAAAGCAGATACGATATTGACGGTGTGGACAACAGTGCTTACTACGGTGAGACCGTGTACAGATTCATACGTGACCATCTCGGATACCGTTTCCTTGTTACCGGCTCAGAACTGAGTACTGAAGCTGCTCAGGGCGGCAGTGCCGAAATTCATTTCAGTATTGAGAACACCGGATTTGCCAATGTTATCAAAAAACAGAAGGCTGCCGTTATCCTTGAAAAAGACGGCAGAACAATTACCGCTCCTGTGGATATCGACAGCCGAAAATGGGAAAGCGCTGCCGTTACAGATGAGCGGCTTAAGCTGAAGCTTCCCGGAAACGCTGATGCCGGAAGTTATAAAGTATATCTGAAACTTTACTACGACACAACCGGCGAAGACACACCTGATATATGCGTTCGGTTCTCAAATGAAAACATCTGGAGCAGGGACCTCGGCGCCAATTATCTCGGAACACTTGATGTGGTAAAATCTGAAAACAACTCCGATGAAACATTTACTGTAACTTTTCTTTCATCACAGAACACATCGGTAATAAAAGGAGATGTCAACTCCGACGGCTCAGTAACCACCGCCGACATCACCGCACTGCAGAAATTTCTTCTCGCCGATATCACCATCCATATCACAGAACCATCCTCTGCAGATATGAACGACGACGGCTCGGTAAATATTATTGACTTCATACTGCTTAAGAAGCTTTTGCTGAAGTAAAAAACTCTCATCAAAAACAATCAGCGCATCTGAGCCCTCGCATTTACGTGGGTTAGATATGCTGATTTTGCTGTAACTTCAATATCACTTCAATGTCAACTTCAATTTACTTCAACAACTACTTCAACGTCACTTCAATAAAACTTCAATAACTTCAAAGTCAGAATCGGTGCACCGAAGGTGCACTACTGATAATGCCGGCGTGTCAGAGACGCGCCGATACCTTTTCGCTGTCGAATCACGGCTGATACATCACTTATTCCAGTAACGCACATGTTCTGAATACGGTTCGCCCATAAAGTTCTCTTTTGTCAGTTCAGGATTGCTGATCTTTTCAAAAGGCATAACAGCCAGGACACTATATTTTTCCTTTTTTTCACGATCATAAATCTTAAGAACAAGCGCAACATCATCAAGGTTTTCTATTTCCTCATCTGAAAGGACAATGCTGTAGTCATTATCCGGAACTTTATCCCAGTTTAATGAATATTCAGAGATATAATACCAGTTAGCCCAATCGTAATACAGGCAATCACACTTTTCAGAATCAAAATTCATTTCAGTAATCAGGTGCTTATGCTCCTCATCTTCAAAACGTCCTTTTATGTAATCGCGCCATTCCGGGATATCTTCATCTGCAGGTAATACCTCGCCTTTGTCAGTATCGTATCTGAGCCATTTCGCCAAAAATTCATTCTGTTCTCTTTCATAAACACTGAAAAAAGAATCATCAGCAGCAAAACTCATATTCAGCCATTTATCCATATGTCCATCCAGATAATGATGGTTCTTTAAATAATCAAGAACTTTAGCGCAGCGCTCTGTTCTTAAACTTCTGATATTATTGATTTCGGATTCAGAATGGAATCTGGAATTCTTATACATAGTATTAATGGTATAATCATCTACAGGTATATCAATAAAAGAATTGTACCACTCTTCGTACTCGCCTTCATCAATATACTCATCCTTTATTACACCTGTAAGATCCCTGCAGCGACCGGTTACTGAAATATCATACATCCAGCAGGGAATATCATATATGTCAGCTGTATTTCCGTTCACCTTCGGCAGTATCATACCAGTCATAGTTATTCTTTCCGGCTTTAAAAAATCCGGATTAATATTTTCACCATAAAGTCTGGTCATTATCTGACCGATATAATCCTCACCATAATAAAACAGATCTGAATTATCAGTCAGCATCTTTTCTTCGACAATATCATATACAAAGTAAAGCCGTTCATGATTGCTGTTATCATTATAACTTATATTGGCATCAATCTCTAAATATCCATTCATACAGGCACCGTAATCCGGACGATTAATCGTATAATTTACCCAGTAATCACCCTCGTTTAATCCCAGTGACTCTATGTAATTTTCAGTCTGGCTTTTATAATCTGAAACGATCTCATCTGCAAAACTCTCATTAACCAGTATAGTTTTCAGATAGTCAGATATAAATTCATTCCGGTCAACAGAAGTATATTCCTCTTTTTCCTGAACAAATGACTCATATTCAAGATAACAGCTTGTATACTTCCTGTCAGGTGTGTAGTTTTCCGGTCTTTCCGGACCTGTACCGAATGACAGCTGACCGTTTTGATTCGCCTCATCTGTATCATTATTTTCAGTATGATCATCTGAACCTTCCCCGGTACTTATCTCCGTCGTTTCGGTAACTGTATCTGAAATCACAGGCAGCTGGTCATTTTCGTTTCCGGCTTTTCCGTTTACATATATCATCAGAACCAGAACTGCGGCTACTGCAGCAGCCGATGTACCAAACAGAGTTCTGCGAACTGATATTTTTCTGCTCTTAGTGTCATCGTGAATGGCTATTTCTCTTTCATCTGTTTCCGATAAATTCCCGTCATACGTAAGCATTACATTCTTATCGGATAATCCGCCGATTGCATCTATTATCTTGTCTTCTTTTGTCTTCATATGTCTATTCCCTCTTTTTCAAGGTATTCTCTCAGTTTGCTTCTTACTCTCGTAAGAGTCACAGTAACTTTGCTTTCGCTTACACCAAGTTTTGCCGCTATCTCAGCCACAGAACAGAAGCTGAAATAACGCATCATGAACATGGTTTTCTTATCTTTGTTTTGTCCGTTTAAAAATCGTTCTATCAGTTCTGTAAGTTCACCCGCCTCGACAGTCTTCTCCACATTATCCGCAGCCGGAATACAGTCCTTTATCTCATCATATACAGCCGCATAATTACCCTCGGAACGTCGCTTTGCCTCTCTGCGCCTTATCATATCTATTGCAGTATTGCGGACGATCCGTATTATAAATGCATATAAATGCGGTGGTCTGTTCGGAGGTATCGCGTTCCACATTTTCATATACGTATCGTTTGTACACTCTTCACTGTCTCCGTGATCCTTAAGTATATTGCACGCTGCCGCTCTGCATTTAGCTCCGTATTTCTGATCCGTTTCCTTTAAAGCATTTTCCGAACGGCCAAAATACAGATCTACGATCTCTTCGTCTGTCATCTTCCTTCCTCCTCTACGTCTGTTTTAGAGCTCCTGTTTATATAAACGTAAAAATCTTCTTTCACACTACAGTTTTTTAATGATTTTTGCTCACTATATTTTCGCACGGATGATCGTTACATCTTCGATGCACTATAAATAATACCGGCGCGTCAGAGACGCGCCGATACCTTTTTTATATCTTCTCCACCGCATCACGACTGGTACGGTAAAATGCTGACCTTGAAACCTTGTTTTTTTCCAGATATCCGTTTTCCACAAGATTTCCGATAACCTTTTTTCTGAGATAGGATGAATCACTTATTCCAAGATATTCAGCTATTTCCGCCGCCTTACGTGACTGATTATAACAGAATGCAAGAACCTTCTCATCGTGTTCCGTTGCATCTTTACAAGGAATGAACGATATTTCCGGAACATCATTTTCCGTCACTCCCTTATCATATGTAAGGTCCGGAAGTACCAGAGTAAAATGATCTGACGAAGAAAAAATATACGGCTTATGCTGTTCATCTGCGTCCGCATATTCTTCCGTGATCTTGTCAAATCCGGTGCCGGCAGCCTCCATCACATTACACATTACAAGAACGGATGAAATAAGTTCGTTTCGTCTTTTTGAGATCACTCCGGAAAGATCATATGTCTTACCAATTTTCTCCCCACGGTAAAATCCGCCCGGTGATGATATCTCGATCCTGTTCCGGAACATATCTATCTGTATCTGTGTTCCGTCAAGATAGTAATCTCTGTGAGCTACTGCATTTATCACGCCTTCAAACAGTGCTCGCTTCGGATAGGAATCAAGATTTATTCGTTCGTTGTCTTTTTTTATAATGGTGTGGTTCATACGCTGATCCGCAAACTCCATTATATACTCAATATCTTCGATAAGATTTCCGCTGAACCGGTTGATCGTAACGATCCTTTCACTGCCTTTGTTCAGTCCCGAGAACAGTGAACACTGGACCTCCGTTTTCCCTTCCCTGTATCCGTCCATGAACAGTAACGCACCGTTGGCGAGAAAACCTTCCTCGTTAAAGAAACCCATTGAACCCAGAGCTTTTTCACGGAGTTTCTTCCCTTCGTTATGTTCACTGTAAAATCTTCCGAGCGTTCCGAAATCATTCGGATCATATTTCACATCAGATATCTGAACATCGTACTGCGTGCGGCTGCTTTTAATGCTCATTTCAATTATTTCTTCATATGTTGCACCGCCGGTAAATCCGTCACGTCTCATATATATTGACGGAACGTTTTTATATTTCAGTATCACCGGCTTGACTGATGATTCAGATACATCCACACGGATTATAAAGCGTTCGTTATCTTTGATCTCATAACGGACAAACGATATGTTCATAACCGGTCTCGGTGTAAGATGTTCATTTACCTTGTTGTTAAAATAATTCCGCTCATTATCGGCAGCCTTACGGTCAAAACCGATCAGTTTATTCGTTTTATCTTCAACGCCAATATAAAAAACACCGCCGGATGCGTTTGCAAAACCTGCAATGCTTTTAAGCCAGCCGATCACGTCATCACGGTTAAGCATAGCTTTGCATTCAAGTTTATCACTTTCCATGCATATATCATTTTCGATTTCTTCAAGATACACGTTATCACCTTCTTTTTTCGTTACTTCAATTATACTTCAATACCACTTCAATGTCAACTTCAATTTACTTCAATAACTACTTCAATGTAACTTCAATAAAACTTCAATAACTTCAAAGTCAGAATCGGTGCATCTTCGATGCACTATAAAATAATATCGGCGCGTCAGAGACGTGCCGGCACCTTTTTTATCATTCTATTGTCCGCAGAAAATCCTTCAGAAGAAATGCGCAGAAATACGGGAATGAATAAACATTGTCCTCAAAACCGATATTTCCGTTAAAAAGTTTGACTCCGAATGATATATCCGGATATCTGTCAGAATTTATAAGGGTTTTCAGCGATTTGGTCTTCCCGTTTTCCGCCTTGACTTCAACTGGAACAAGATGATCCTTTGTCCTCATGAAAAAGTCCTGTTCAAGCTGCGAATCATCACGGCGGTAATAATACAGTTCACATCCGCTCTTGACAAAAGCTTCACCGACAATATTCTCATACAGCGCACCTTTATATACTCCAAGGTTTTTATTTGCACGCAGATCATCCTGGGCTTCATCATCAAGCATCGCCACAAGAAGACCGCTGTCAGCGAAATAAAGCTTGAATTTGTCATCATCATAGTTGCCTTTCAAAGGCAGTTCAGGGAACGACATGCAATAGCAGACATTAACGATCCCCGCATCATTCAGCCATTCGATGCATCCGCGGTAATCACGGAAACGCGCACCTGTGGCAACCTTGGATATCTGAAACTTTTTATTTTCCTTTGCAAGCTGCGGAGCGATACGATTGTAAACATTGAGAATACGTGTCTGATCAACTCCTTCGGCATATTTGCGGATATCTTCCTTATAGTCTTCAAGAAGCTGTCTCTGGATTTCAAGTGAACCTTCAAAAGTTCCGGTTTCAATGTATTTTGAAACAACTGCCGGCATACCTCCGAGAACGCAATAGTCAAGGAAGAGTGATCTGAAAAGGTCCATTTCAAGGTCATTGAAAGGCTTAAGTTCCTTCATATGCTTAAGCATATCTTCACGCAGTGAACTGTCATATCCTTTAGCAGTAAGGAATTCATCGAAATCCATCGAACGCATAATATAGTCGGTCTTATATCCGACACTGTTGCTTTCAATCTTGTGATAGTTGATTCCAAGCATCGATCCGCTGCATATAACATCAAATCTGCCGTTCTCTTTGAAAAATTTCAGACTGGTCGCTATATCCGAAAACCTCTGTACCTCATCAAAGAAGATAAGTGTTTTTCCGGCAATGAATTTTTTCGAAGGATCAAGGAGTGAAATGTACTTAATTATACTCTCGGCACTGTATCCGTCAGCAATGATCTTCTCGTACTTTGGTTCAACAACGAAATTGATCTCTATAAAGCTCTCATAGTTCTCTTTTGCAAAATGACGTACAGTTTCCGTTTTACCGACCTGACGCGAACCTTTTATTATCAGCGGCTTTCTGTCCGCATCAGCTTTCCATTCGCTTAGAAACTTATCTATTTTACGTGATAAATACATACTTAGCACCTCCGGTTTCTACTTTATTATGATACTACAAAACCAAAGCAAAATCAAGAGTCTGTAAATTACGTATTTACGTAATCTCAGTGTACTATCGCACATTTTCATAGTGAATAATTTGAGATTTTGCACATTTTCTTAGCGAATCATCGAAGGATTTCACACATTTTCTTAGCGAATCATTGCTTGCTTTGCACATTTTTCAAAGCATGAGTTGCACTTAAAATGCATAAACTCACCGGATCCGGTGCATTTTCCTTCGTATTTACTGCAGCAGATCAAGCTGCAGTGATTAGAAATGGTACCATCAAAACAAAGTTTTGATGGTGCTACTTATAAAACCGGGCTGCACTGGCAGCCCGGTTTAACCTTTTCGATGTTTTTTGATTTCATATCTCGTTTTGAATAAATAATCCATTGGATTTCTCCGAACAGTACAGATCGTACACATAACCTGAACTTTCGCGGTAAAGACCTGTTTCGAGGTCCTGCAGTTTTTCAAAAGTTACAGAAGAAAAAAAGCTCTTCATTGCTGCTTCATAATCTGTTTTTTCATCATTAACGATATATTCAATAATATCCTGAATATTGAACTCCATCAACTGTTCCTGAACTGTCATTTTATCGTTCCTGCTTTCTTTAGTAATTTCAGGCTTTCATGTGTATGAAAAGAAATCTGATTAGTAACATCTTTAAAAGTCATATTCCAGATTTCCTCCGTTATTCTGGCAGATCAGCACCATATCATCAAGTGCATCATCCAGCGAAAGCGTATGTTCTATGTCATAGTTTTCTTTCAGGAATTCTATTGCTTTGTATTGGAACAAATAATCAAACGCCTGTTTGATCGTAATATTATATTTTCTTGAAAATTCGATTATGCAGGCTAAGACATAATTGATTTCTTTTCTCTGTTCACTCATATAATCACTTCCATATACTGCACTCGGTAACAAGGCTTTTTCTTTCAATTATATCGTAAAAAACTTTTTATTTCAAGATTTGAGATATTTGTTTTTCCACTTTCTAAAATACTCAATAGAATCATCTGAAATATCAGTATATTCATAATAGACTTTAAAATTCCCAGTATCGTCAACTACAAGAGTCATAACTGTCCATTTATCTTTTTCGCTCAATTCCTTACGAACAGGCATTATCTGACTGTCAATTACAGCAAACGTTTTTATGATATCTTTCCTAGATATATCTTTAAGATTGAAACAATCGACATATTCGCCGGCACCTGTATCAACAAAGTATTTCATACTGTAGCTGTTCTCACCATACTCACAATACAATACTACTTTGCACCAATCATCAGGTAATACCTCATGTAATGAATTAAATACACCCTGATATGAAACTTCTTTCATTTTTCTTCTCCTCCTGGATTATTAGAAATCACCTTAACAAATTCTTCGCCATCAATAAAATAAGTAACCATAAAACCGTCAGGTCGAAAAGACTTACCAGGATAATCAAGATCAATATTTATAAATACTTCTTTTCCATCTTTAACTTCTTTGGCAAGTTGATTCTCAAGTTTCCAATAATCTCCAGAACGATTCACAGTACAATCTTGCATTACCAGATTTCCAAGTCCTCCGGCGCCATTGAACTGATCTCCAATAATATGACCTTTGTCGTCTGTATCTCTTTCATCCCCTTTTCCTATATCAGTCTTTGACACATTAATTTTTTCCCTACCTTCATGATCTTTGATTTGAAGATTACCTTCAGCCGATACAATTCTTCCGCAATCATCAGTATCATATTTATAACCATTAAGTTCGTAAGAATTATTAGGTATAAGTTCATTATCAACGCAGTAAATCTCACCATTATCATCAGTATAATTTTTATTGCCATCGAAAGTATATTCCATGTTTGACTCTAAAGGAACTGATCTAACATCCAACGGTTTCTTCGGATCAAAAGCATCAATACGTCCGTTCTTCATATCCTTAAAGTCAACACCTGCAGAATCAAGTGCTTTACGCGGATCAAACATTTCTTTTCCGACATCTTTAGCAACTTCACCTACTTTTGCAACTGTTTCTGCTGCCTTAGACGCAGCACCCACTAATGCCTCAATCATTTTATCCCTCCCCTTTCAGTCCAGTCCTGTAATGCTTTTATATCATTGCACTGAATATAAACATATGCAAGAATCAAACCGTGAACAAGATATATTCTTGTTTTATCATCAATCTCGCGACCTATATTCTGCTTAAGTTCTTCCTCGATACGTCTTGTCCATTCACGCTTATCAGAAGTATCATTACAAACTTCCTTTGTAACTTCATATGCCTTCGGGAAAAGATACTTTGAAATCTCACCGATCTGCTCCATATTCGGCTGCGGAGAAGGTTTAGTCAGCAGCTTGCAAATAAGCACCTGAACAGATGCAGAAATATCTATATTATCAAGTTTCACGCGAATATCAGATAGAACCCGCTCTGGCTCCAGTTTAACGCTGTTGCATAACATTTCAGCAATCTCTACTCTGTCAGATGTATTGTCTGATTTTTCCTTTTTTATATCAGCAATATAACTGTAGAGTTTATTGTCATGAGAAACCGCATCCACTTTACATAATACCGGCTGAATCCATTCATTCTGATAAACAGCGGCTACTCCTCTTGGTAGTCTTGCAAGTTCCGTTATCTGATTATCATTTAAGCAAGCTGATTTGCCAACAAGAATACGGTCATTCTCATCCGGTAATCTCATAATTATCTTCGTGTTGGTATTACGTATAGCAGACATATCAAGAAGTCCAGGTGACTGATCTGCAATAATAAATCCTTCACCGTATGTACGCATCTCTGCTATGGCATTTGATAACATTTCAACACTTTTACCGAGAAGATTTCCTCCTTCAACCGGCTGTTCAGTAGATGTCTTTTTAAGAAGATTATGAGCTTCTTCAAGAACAGTAATATGTTTAAGATCTGCATTCATTCTTCCGCTTATCATTCGGTATTCCTGAAGTTTCAGAACAAGAATACCCATCATAAGTGATTTGGTTTCATTCGAACGAACACGACTCAGATCACAGATAACATTTTTATCAAACAGTTCTTCAGCCGAAATTTCATCCGAAGTAAAAATCATGCCGTTTATACCATTTGTCAGTGACTGTAATCTGGTAATCAGAGAGCCTTTGTATGCGCCTTTATTTTCATTATCATATTCACTTGAATCAATAATAGTTTTGATATTTCTCGTAACATCAGCAAATGTAGGATAAAGAGCATCACCATATGGATTATATGATTCTCTAAGATTCCATCCGCAGTCCTCATATGATTTTTCAATTGCACTTTTCAGAACAGCCGGCATTGCTGCATACATCGGCCAGCATACATTGAAAATCTCTATAAGTCCGTCAAGATGTTCAAGAATATGAATTTCTTTTTCAAAACTGAAAGGATTGATCCTTAGCAAATCTGAAACAGAAGGATTTGTTCCATAAACACTTACATCTTCTCTGTTTCCGTAAATATGTTTGTATTCGCCCTTGGCCGGTTCAATCACAAGAAAACTTACATTTTTATTACTCGCTTCATTAAGTATCTGATAAACCGTATTCGATTTACCGGATCCGGTACTGCCGGTTATAAATGTATGAGAAGCAAGAGAATTAAGATCAAGTTCAACAGCTGTGTTCTCTTCGTGATGCATATGAAATACTGAACCCAGGCGTATAGTGTTTAATGATTTTTCATCATCATAAGTTACTATATTTCTTCCGAATTCAGCACACTCAATAACAGGAAGTCCCTCAACAGATTTTCTCGGGAAATTGAGTGAATACGCAAGTTCCTTGCCTGACAGACTTGTAGCCGCTGTGACTGTAACCGGATAAACAAAATAATCTTTGAATTCATTAACAAGTATCGGATTTATTCCAAACACAGGATGTCTTAATTCTCTGAGATAATCACATATCTCTTTCGCCTCATCACTTGCTTCACCCATGTCTCCGCGCCAGAGATTAATTGATGCATTTGACATGAATGACTTTTCGCCCTGAGTAAGAGCTATGTATGAGTGAGCAACATTATTTGCTATTGAAAGATCTTCACTCAAAACATATGCTGCAAAATCCCAGAGTCCGAGAGCTGTACTCTGCTCATAACGTTTCATCTGTTCTTCAAGAAGTTCAAGCGCATGCTTAATGTTGTAATTGGTAAATGTCTGAGTGATACCTTCATTATTACCGATTGTTGCGGATATATTTGAAGAACGCGCAAAATTCACGCCGAAATTTCCGCCAAGATTCAACGCTCTTGAAACACCTACGGTATTTGTTACTGTTTTCGATAATGCTCTGCCAACAGTGCTTGTTAATGCTTTACTTGTGGTATTCGCAATACTTCTGCTAACATTCTTGGCAACAGAATTGGTTACGGTATTCGCAATAGAAGAAGCGGTAGAATGACCGGTACCATGAGTTATCGCTTTGGAAGTTGTATTCGTTACGGCATCCGAAAACTGTTTTAACACAGAATGAGCATCACTTCTATTCCAACCTTTTGTTCGAGATGTACTCACATTAGCGTTAGCACTTAATCCTCCTCCAATATTAGCAAGCAGTCCAAATAAAGGAACAGATACTCCGCCACCGACTTCTGTACCAACTCCAACCCCAGCTGTAGTATTAGTACTTCTTTCTGTACCTTCTGTATGTGTATCAGTTGTTCCTTCAGTTTCAGTATGTGTATTTGCCTCAGAAGTTGTATCAGTAACAGAATCATTAACCGAATCTGTCTCCGTATTTGTATTTGTTTCACCTACCGACTCAGTATTCGTCGTTCCTTCAGTATCCGTTACAGTCTGCCCTTCAGTATTGGTTTCAGCACTGCTTGTGGAATCAGTAACACCGCTGCTGTTTGCAATCGACTGATTCGTACCGTTCTGCACACCTGCGCTGACACCGGCGTTCACTCCGAAATTAGCTGATGAGCCTGTCATTTTACTCTGTACATATGTAAAGTTAGTCTGCCATGATGCATACGGCGCAAGTCCTGAGTAGAGTTCCGACAAACGAAGCTTTCTCTCTGAAACATCCTGTATAGGCGTAGCAAGGAGAATCAACGTATATTCCTGTGACGGGTTTTCAGGTACTATTCCGTCAAGAAGTTTTTCTATTGTCTGGCTTATAAACTTCTCTGATTTTTCTGCAGGAACATTTGAGGCAGAAGCTACTGAATATCTTCTGCTGTTCTTAAGACACGGAATAATACCGACTCCTTCATTTTTATCCGTCTTTAGTTCTGATCCCGGAAAATTACCTTTTATTGCATCTGCAAGCTGCTTTCTGTACCTGTTTACATCAGTATTGCTGTCGGCATTTTTCGTATTCACTACAGCAAGATAAACCTCAGTTTTATCATATTTCCTGTTGAATACCAGTGCGATATTACATTCTTCATCAGAAAGGACAGCATACACATTCACAAGTTTTTCAAGACTGTTCTCATCTTTATCAGTGACCCATTTGGTAATATTAAAATATCTGATATTATAATCAGGGTTAAAAGGACGTTCAAATTCCGCATCTTTCTGAAGCGGAACATAGATATCAGCAAGCTGCGGAAGATAAGCATTGAATATCTCTACGCTGCTTAGACCTATGAGTTTTTCAGTAAGTTCAAGTGCCGAAGGATCATTCGGATCGAACTTCTGAAGTGCACTGTAATATTCTGCTCTGTCCCGCTCAATATCTTCGACCTGCTGAACACTGAGAGCTGAACATTTGGCTATTTTATCCCCTGCTTTCTCAACTCTTTTAGCAAGAAAATTCCTTATTCCCATAATCATTTACCCCTTATTGATTATCCTGTGCCTCATTCCAGTCCATTAGTTTTTCAATATCATTTGCATACTTTTCAAGCATTTCTTTTCTCGATGACAGAAATTCTATCTCATTGGTATCATTTCTGATAAGATCACAAAGTCCCTTAAGTTCTGAATTAAGATCCGTGATCCTTCCGAGAATAGTCTGTAAAAGATCATACTTCCAGAGATTAAAACTTAAAACATGTGCTTCCTGAATGGAGTCAATTATCATATCTACACTCAAAGAGAGCTCCGTGTTATAAAATTTAGAAAGCTTGAGCTTGTTGATCCTGTTATCAGCGAACAAATGCAGGTTTCCAAGCTCAATGACAAAGCTTTGAAAATCTGATTTATCAAAAACAATTTCTTTAAGATTACCAAGATCAGGTTCTGCATACTCTGTAATAATGCCCTTGATCTCACTCTTTTTTTCTTCAGTGATCTCTTCTGCTTTCAATACAATATTAAGCATTTCCTGACGTATGTCCTGACATCTGGCTGACCAGAAAACTGCCGATTTATCAGTAATTATATCCACTGCGTCTTCATTGCTCTTCCTATAGCTTTCCGTCATCATAGACATTATTCTGTCTGCAGCGATACGTTCAACATTATCCATAGCACTTTTTACTTCAGACGACTTGCTTGCAAATGATTTTGCCATCTGAGAGAAATCTTTCACTGCACTTCCAAGGTGTTTGATTCCTTCTGAAGATACTGCAGTTTTAAGTTTGCCTATAGTACTTCCCCATGCTTCTTTTTTCTCTGTCACCTGATCGTTATATCCGGTTTCGGCCTTTACCTCTTCGGTCACAGCATTTTCAATATTCTGAAGTTCATTTATCGTATAATTTTTGCAAACTTCTGATTTAAGAAGATTCATCTCACCTTTATAGTTTTCAAGGTAAGTATTGCTAAGCTCTTCATTTCGCTTTTCGATTTTTTCAACAAAAGCTGCTTTTTCAGTATTAAGCTGTTTCTGTCTCTGATCCTTTGACAATTCAAGTTTTTTCTTTTTCTCTTCAATGATATCAAAAGAAATGTCAACCACTCTTCTCAGAAACAAAAGAGACTGCCAGCATTTATTGTAAGATGAATATTTCTCTGCGAAAGTATCTATTTCTTTCTCTATCCAGTAAAGTCCGCTGTTGGTGTAGATAAGATTCTCTGACTGTTCTGACTCAGACACCGCTCTTGACTTTATCTGTTCCGGAAGAATATTAAAATCATACAGTCTTGTATAGTAAGGTGAATCAGGGTCAGTATAGTCTTCTGCTGCTGACCTGAACGTTTTTCCGTAATGTCGATTTTCAAACACACCATCTGTTTTGAAACCAAGACCAAGAATCGATGAAACAAAATATAATCCCTCAGAATAAAGATTCTTTGGAATTGCCTGATTCAGAACGGTGTTTTCCGAAAAAGTTTTCTTATCAAGGTTTGCAATATCCGCTTTATTTACCACTATCATTGTGAAGCGATTGTCAAGCTGCTGCATTTCTTTTATCTCATTGCATAGCTTTTCATTGTCGACGCTGTCAAGAGTGTTATATTCAGATATATAAATCGGTATTCCGTTCGAAAGGTTTTCCATAGCTTTCTTAAGTACAAGAATATGATTATCGTTTGTAGCGGAATTAGAACCCGGTGTATCAAATATGATATATCTTTCCGATTTTTCACCAAACAAACCTTTAGGATTAAATGGTGTAGTGATTTGAATAAGATCATCCAGCTTTTCATCATGAGTGTCTTTATCATAGTAATTTATGATCTCAAGGCATCTGGCCAGACGTCTGACCGGCGTCCATTCATTCTCTTCATTCATCGCTTCGTTTAGCTTTACGAACAAAGGCGATTCCCTGGTGAATGTGAAAATATTGTAACCATCATCCTCGAAATGAAGAGCAGCTTTACTTCCGTTATAAAGGAAATTAAGAGTAGCGACATTCTGACTTGAAGAAGGCTTTATTTCATGTATTTTTGCAGTTAAAGATTCATCTCCGCTCGGCAGGATCTCATAACCAATAAGGGCATTAATAAACGTTGATTTTCCGGAACTGTAATTTCCGATAACGCACAGAGGTATTACTTCTTTTGATACATCATCAAACTTCTTTCGTTCCTTAAGTATTTTGTCCGTATCCCGTGCCGTTTCAGTAATTATAGGTTTCATAAGCTTGAAGATACTTTTAACTTCCGGAAGTATATCACGTGCATTTTTTAACTGTACAGATGAACGGCTTATCACAACTTTTTCCTGATAATAATCAGACGAACAAACTGCCTTCAGTTCATCGAACTCATCTTCAGTACCTTCAAACATTATTTCAAGTTTTGACGAAGAAAGTTTATAATCCCTGATAATGATATCTACTATTTTCTTGATTTTAAACGGAAAAAAACTATCCGTGAATTCAGCACAAAGTAATTCACTGTTCGCATCACTGTGAATATTTATCGGAGCCCAGTTGTTTTCCTGTTCATCCCATTTTTTATATGCGATCTTGTTCTTATAAGGATTACTAACTATTTTTATTTTTGGCATTGCATATATCCCCCAATCATAAGCTTTTACTGATGTCAACAGCTATGTAATCGTACTATTTTCGCACTATACTGCGTCCCATCATCAATTATTAATTTATACCCCATTAAAACGATTTGTATATATAATAATTTTATCACCATATATTTAAAATGTCAAGTAATCAACTTAAAACCGCTAAAAAACTATCTATTTTAACCATTGACGAAATTAACTTTCTGCAAAACTAACACGTGATTTTCTATTAATAGACTGCTGTCCAAATTATCCACCAACTTGGGGGACAATTTCAGAACACCAGTTTTTTGAGGATTTTAGCGCAACTAAACGTTCTGTTCCCCAATCTGGGGAACACGCAAATACCACATTTAACAGCATACTACGTTATACCCCAAACACATATCATTCTTCATCAACGGGCATCTATGATGGCCGTTGGTTCAATAGTATGCCGCAGGCATTCCATTTCAGAATCGGTGCATCTTCGATGCACTATAAAAATAACATCGGCGCGTCAGAGACGCGCCGATACCTTTTTTTAGTGATTATCGTTGAAGAAAACCCAACTGCTCAGTTAATAGTCATAAGCCGATTTTGCTATTTCATCATTTCTTTTATTTTGTTCGTTACATGCAGCTTCGATTGCATCATACTTCGCTTTGATCTCTTCTGTATCCATTTCAAATGAATCGGAGTTGATTTCATAATTATCGAGCTTAAATGATTCATAATACCCTTTTGGATATCTACATTCGTATGCCACAAGTATTCCGCGATCCAAGAGCTGAATTGTATATTCTTCGCTATCTTTTCCTCCGTTACCCGTTCTGAGTATAAAATGATATTCAGTAATATCATTCTCCAGTTCAACACTTTCAATTTCGCCTTCAGTTTTCACTCTGTAACTTGTAAGGGCCTCTTCTATTTTTTTGCATAAATAAAAATACTGATTTCCTGGTTTAGGCGTATCCAGTAAAGAACAGTTGTACCAATAAACATTCTCTAAATTCTTTTCTCCAGTCTCTGTGTCTTGGGTACTGTATGCCGTTTTTTCTCCGTTCATAATTAAATCCATAGATACTGACTTATTATCAAACGTACCTTCTCCTGTCACATACATCAGTTCTTTGCCTTCATCTCCATAAAAAACAGAATCGGTAAATTCTTTAGGCATATCTGAACTATATCTGTTACCCTCGCTGTTTTGCATGTAATATATAGAGCCGTTCAGTTCATCCGGAACACTGTCATCACTGTAACCGTGGTTTCGTTCATATTTGTAATCGGCTCTTAAGTTGGTCAAAATATGTACACCTGAATGTATCTGTTCTGCAATTAAAGATTCCGGTGTCATTCTGATATACTCGAAAAATATATCATTGATTTTACCACAGTCAGATTCATTGACTAATCTGAAGTATTTGCCTCCTCCTGAAAAATACCCATTCGCCGTTATTAATATATAATTTCCCGATGGAGAACTTGATATTCCCCAGCTAAGGACCTTGGTACCTTTGACCTCATCATCGATCATACCTTCACTAAATTCATCCTCACTGCATTCTGTCCATTCAAGGTCTATAATTGATTCCGCCATTTTATCAGGATCTGGCACAGAATAACGGTAACGTGCTGAATTATAATAGACTTCGCCTGACAGCGGTGTTCCTGCTTTACCATTAAAGCTTACAACCTCTATATCATCCGCCTGATTGCCGAAACACTTCAGCACACATTCTTTGACTCCGGCAGTTTCCGCTCTCTGAACTTCTTCCGTAACTTCCGGCTGTTCCTCATCTTTCGCTTCCGTAACAGCCTCCGTAGTTTCCGGTTCTTCAGTCACCTCAGCATCTCCGCCCGGTAAAAAAGGGCCTTCACCAGAACCTGATAAAAGATGGTTTACTGCTATACCCGCACCGAATACAATGGCAATCGCAGCAGCCATCGCTGCAATATTTCCTGCTCTGAACTTTGACGGTGCTTTCACGATCTTAATATTCTTCTCGCCTGAAGGCATTTCGCCAGTTTCTGTACTCAAAGCTTTCTCCATACATTCACGGAACTCATCGCTGCAGCGTATGTTGACAAGGAAATTATCATAATCATTAGGTCTCATAAGCATACCCCTCCTTTTCAAGTTCAGTCTTCAGTCTCCTTCGTCCGCGCTGCAGCAGCGAACTCACCGTATTCTCGCTTTTTCCGAGAATATCTGCTATTTCTCTTATGTTGTATTCTTCAAAATAATAAAGGAAAATCACCGATGCATATTTTTCCGGAAGCCGTTCGATCTGCTCACGTATTTCATTGTCCCTTTCAGTAAATTCACACTTCAGAGTATTTTCCAGCGTCTCATCGATCACAGATGTCCTGCTGAAGCGGAAACTTTTTCTGTAATTTTTACACCTGTTTATCGTCACTCGTAAAAGCCACGCTTTCATATGCTCATCATTTTCAAATTTCTGAGGCGCAGCATGAAGCTTCAGAAAAACTTCCTGCGTAATATCTTCCGCCTCATGATAACTACCGGTAACGGCATATGCCGCTCTGAGTACCGTGTCGCCGTATTTTCTGAAGGCATACAAAGCATCGTTTTTATCACTCATTCTTTCCTCTCCTTTCACGATAAAGTGCACTTTATGCTGTTTTCAGGAACGCTGGTAAATCTCAGCTCAGCGTCCCTTCTCATCATGACGTTCACTATATATACAACTGAAAGACAACTTTCCGTGCATTTTTTGCTCAATATATTTTCGCACGGATGATCAGTTTTGTCAATAAAAATTATGTCGGCGCGCGTCTGAGATATGCCGCACATTTTCTTAGTGAATATAAGAGTGTTTTCCAAAATATCAGCAAATAATTGCCTTGATTTAAGGGTTGATGTATGCTAAAATAATATGGTTGGTAAAACGCACTCTCTGTACGAAAGGATTATTTATGAACAGCGAAAAAAATCTGCGTAACTTCAATTACGTGGTAAGGGATGAGGAGGATACCAATGACCCCGGGGATGTTTCGCCGGATGTGAAAAGCGAAGGCGAAACAGAAGAAGAAAATATTCCTGAATGCGATTCCGCAAATAATCCGGAAAATACTCATGAAGACGGTTCCAGCGATGACGGCGAAATGCTGTCTGACGGTGAAGATGATATCCTTCCGGATGAAGATGACGATATATCTGAAGACGATGATATAATCAACGAAGAAGATACTATCGAAGATGATGAGATCCAGAACGACATCGATATACTCAAATCTCATTTTGATTCTCTGAAACACATTTACAGTGAAGGACGTGTTTATGACGCCGGATTCATGACTGCAGGCATTTTCGGCAAAATATTAAATGCTCTCTGCCGCGAGGCCGGTTTATCATTTACCAAATCAACAAAGTCCTATCAGAAGATGGATGACCTGTATAAAAACAAGTGGATCACGGACAAAGAATTTGAACTTCTTGAAGAACTGAGAACTATAAGGAACCATTTCATCCACAAAGATGACACACTTGATGCAGGTACTGAAGAGCAGAAGAAAAAACTTATTTCCTATGCTGAAAATTTTCAGGGAGTTATCGATACCTGTGAAGAAGATATCAAATGGTTTACACACAAGATTGTCGATATTTCCAACGGTGTCAAAGTCGAAAACACCTACGAGGAACGCAAAGAAAAAGATAAAAAATCTAAGACTGAATCATACGGAAAGAACAAATACAAAGACAAATATGATGATGATATTATCGACGATGAAGTACAAAACGATATTATCATGCTTCATTCTGTACTTAAAAAGATAGAACGGCTCTATCATTCCGGACAGACATACGAAGCCGGCTGTACCATAGGCATTATCGTTTCAACGATCGTAAACGCTCTCATGCGGGAAGCCGGACTTCATTCAGGCAAAACGGTCAAGGAAAAAATCGATACTCTTTACCGCAATCACTGGCTGACAGACAAGGAAAACAGATATCTCCATGCACTCCGTGATATCAGAAACTGTTTCCTTTATTACGATAATACCAAGCCAGATAGTCGCAGCAAAAAGAAATACAATGAGTACGTTAGAAATTTCCAGCGCTGTATTGACTTCTGCTATAATGATATAAGATGGTTTGAAAAGAAGATCGCAAGCGTACAGCAGGGTATAAAAGTCCGCAACTCATACGGTCAGAATTCAGACAACGGCAGAAACAGAAACGGTTACCGAAAAAAATCAAACCAGAGCAACCGGTATTCACGTCAGAATCGCAGCGGATACAGCAGCAATAATAACGGAAACTACGACCAGCCAAACTCTGTATTCTGGCACGAAACCAGGAGAACCACTACAACTGCCGCCACAACTAACAGCCAGCCATCGGTACAAAAAAGGCTTTCTTCCGTTTCATCACTTATAGTTTTCCCACATCTGCTCATACCAGCTTTCATAACCTCAGCAATATCAGGCCTTGCCGCATGGGCTCTGACTGATCCGACAGCTCAGAAACTCGCAGAATCAGCACCGAACTTCAGTACCAACGATATCAGAATAAGCATAATATTCGCTGTAATAGGAACACTGTGCATGCTGTTCGGATATGAACTCAACGGACCGATAATTATCGCCGCACAGGCCGGAGCAATCGCCTACAAGGCAACCGGTTCTCCTCTCTGCTGTATTCTTGTAAGCGTACTTATCTCCATGATCTGCATGCATTTACCTCAGAAACTGCGGCATATCGGATACTGGGTCACATTCGTTCTGTGGGTCATGGTATTCTCATTCGGACTGGCGCCTTCATATATCAGACATTTCCTTCTGAACGGTCAGCCTGATGACAGATACTTCATGATGACAAGAATAGTAACTCCGCTTATCATCTATAATGCAGCACTTCTCATCGGACGCTACTTCATACACAATCTGCGCATCGTACATTTTGAAGACTATATGGAATATGAAAGTCTTCCGCTAGGCAGCGTTCTGGTATTCGGTCTCGCAGCCGTAATCGGATTCCTTTTCCGTGAGACATGGGTAAAAGGGCTGATATTCGTATCACGTGACTTTATGGCATCAAAAGACATTTTCTGGGCAGTACACATTCTCATAATAGCTCTTGTACTGCATCTGATATTTGAAGGTCTGCACAAAATGAAGCAGTAAACCTGAATCATCAGCTTTGAACTTAAAAATACATAATCGGTGCACCGAAGGTGCACTACTGATAATGCCGGCGCGTCAGAGACACGCCGGCACCTTTTTTATCATTCTATTGTCCGCAGAAAGTCTTTCAGAAGGAACGAGCAGAAATACGGGAATGAATAAATATAGTCTTCAAAAAAGAGGCAAAATCAAACGGCAGTAAATCACGTATTTTCGAAGTTCAAGCATATGTCTGCACATTTTCCGGTTAAAGCTCACTTTGCCCATTCGCGTATTCTCTGAGCGTAGTCACCCTCAAAGTAACGTTCATAGGCTTCACTGCTAATTTTTTCAAAAGGAATAAGCGCAACTGCATTGAACACTTTCTTTGTTTCCGGATCATACATTTCAAAAACAAATGCAGCATTATCAAGATTTTCGATTTCATCATCACTCAGAAGAATACTGTTTTCAAGGCCGCCGTATTTTTCTGCGTCTGACTCAGGTACATAATAAAAATTAACCCACTGACATGTCATACTTACGCATTTATCCGGATCAATATTTTTATCGGTTATCGGTTTTGATAAATTAATTATTGAGTCATCGTCATGTTCATAATATGATGTTATATAGTTTTTCCAGCCTGGCAGCATCTTATCCGGGAAGAATATTATTTTATCGTTCTGACCATCATAGTAAAAACTTGGACAATTAGAATAATAACCGTATTCATTATCACTTAAAGTTACCAGTGCAAGTCCGGACTCTTCATCATACTGACCGCTTAATAAATTTACATTATCCAGATTTACATTATAATATATCTCCGGATCCTTTGATATAATCTCGGTAACCCGTTTGTAAATACCATTCAGTTTATCATTACGGCCGAGTATTTCATTTTCAGAATGGAATCTCGATTTTTCCTGGATTACCTTTACCGTACGATCATTAACGGCGACAGTCTGTATCTCTTTATACCACTCGTCTCTGTTTTCTTCAGTCAGATATTCATCTTTTACTATACCGGTCAGATCTCTGTATCTTCCGATCACAGTCAGATCATACATCCAGTCTGGAATTGCCTGCTTGGTTGGATTCTCATTATCAGGTATCCAGTTACCTGAACCCATCTTGAAGTTATCCTTTACCCAATAAGGATAAATATCGTTTGACCCTCTCGACTTTATCTCAGAAATATAATCTTCTCCGTAATAAAACAGTTCTGAATCATCTTTAATGATCTTTCCTTCAATCAGATCATAAATCAGGGTATTCTTTGTGATATTTTTGAAATCGCCCTCACCTTCACCGTCAGAGTTTAAAAAGGCAATAGATAAATCAATTTCCAGATATCCGTTTTCACCAAACGGATTATTATAATTTAAGTTTTCACTATTATAATGACTTAATGGATTTAACTGATACCCAACCAGACAGTCACTTTCGGATTCTCCTGAATTTTTGATGTATTCTTCGCTGAGAGTATCCAGATCATTTATTACCTTACTAACAAGCTCCTGATCCGTAAGTATCTCTTTTAATATTAAAGAGACCTGATCATAAACTCTGCCGTTTTCGCCCGTAACCTGACCTGAATAAAGTAATTCATTTAAGCGGTCGGCGCCAAGTGATATACACGAAAATTTCCTGTCAGGAGTATAATTCTCCGGTCTTTCCGGGCCTGTACCGAATGACAGCTGACCGTTTTGATTCGCCTCATCTGTATCATTATTTTCAGTATGATCATCTGTACCGTCCTCAGTACTGATCTCCGTTGTTTCGGACACTGTATCTGAAATTACCGGAAGCTGATCATTTCCGTTTGCACCGTTTCCTGCTTTTCCGTTTACATACATCATAAGCACCGGAACCACGGCTACTGCGGCAAAAGCTGCTGCGCAGGCTGCTATCGTTCCTGTCACCCGTTTCACATTTATTCTTTTTTCCGGTACCGCATTGTCATTCATCGCATCTTCGACGTATTTCTCCGGAATATTGCCCATTATATCAAAAAGCTGTTCGTTCTTTTTCATTTGTACCTTTTCCTTTCCTGTACTCCAGTCTGCCATCCGATCCGCATCCATACGGTCAGTAACATAAAGCAGATCAGTCTGTTCCTATATAAGTCCGTTCTTCATAAGTTCTTTTTTCAGTCCGTCACGCATGCGGTGAAGTGTCACTTTTACATTGCTTTCAGTCATGCCGGATTTTTCTGCTATCTCTTTCACAGACATCACGTACCAGTATCTTAATATAAACATTCTTCTCTTCTGCACATCGCTGTTATCAAGAAAATTCGTTATTGCCTTCAGCGTTTCCTTACGTTCCAGTTCCTCTTCCACATCATTGTTTCCGATACATTCCTCCAGTTCGGAAAGAACAAGATTCACTTCACCGTTCCCGCGTTTCTGCGTGGTTCTGGTCCTGAAGACATCAAACGCCGTATGCCTCACGATCTTGCCGATAAACGTCGCAAGATTCTGCGGGAACTGCGGAGGTATCACATTCCAGGTCTTAAAATACGATTCATTCACGCACTCCTCGGTCTCTCCGCTGTCACGAAGAATATTGTAAGCTATAGAGTAAAGATACCTACCGTATTTCTTGTCCGTACGGACAATAGCATCTTCCGAACGCTGACGGTAAAGTTCCAGGATCTCGCTGTCTTCCATCTGATCTTCCTTTCGTTTGGGTTTCAAAGAGCTCTTCTGTCTATATACACGGCATCTGAAAGAAAAGGTTACAATAATTTTTCTGTATAAGTATATCATTTATTGCTTACATAAGCAAATGAGGTCTCCGGAAATATCCGTATCTGCATTTTATCCACTTGATTTTTTTCTGATAATAGATTACAATAGATTATGTATATAGTACATTATCAGATTAATAAACCAGCGGATCTTTACTGGTGATCTGAACGAAAAATCAGCATTATGAAATACGGGAGGGGGCAGACCATGAAAAGACGTTTTTCAGTCGCTTTGTTTATCGGTCACATGGAAAGCAAGTTCTCGGAGGAAATATTTCTCGGGGCAGCACATGAAGCAGAAAGTATGGACATCAATCTTGTGGTGTTTCCGGTACGTTTCCTTGAAGAAGAGCACACAAACGACTCGTTAAGTAAGAAATATCATTACCAGTACAACTGCATGTTCTCATACGCTGAAAACCACAGCTTTGATGCAGTAATACTTGAAACGGCTGTCATGGGCAGATATGTTGCTCCTGAGGTACTCAGCGAAATAGCACAGAAATTCGGTGACACTCCCGTTATCACTATCTCGGAAAAAATTGATGATCTGCCGTGCGTTTCATTTGAGACCAACGGCATCGATCTGGAAATAGACCACCTCGTAAACGAACACGGAAGAAAACGCATCGGATTCGTTTCAGGTCCTTCCACAAATCTCGAAGCCGTTCAGCGTCTGGAGAAATACAGAGATGCTCTCGAAAGGCACGGGATCCCATATGATCCGAAACTTGTTGCCGAAGGCGATTTTACAGAAAACTGCTGTCCTGTCATCGAAAAGCTCCTTACTGAAAATGAAGGCAATATCGATGCCATCTGTTTCTCAAACGACCTTATGGCTATTGCAGGATACAAGGTGATAAGCAAGCGCGATCTTGTTATCGGAAAAGACATCATGATAACCGGTTTCGATGATATATCTGAAGCCGTTTCACTCAATCCGCCGCTTACCACAGTACGTGCACGGTACCGCGATCTCGGCATGAACGCTGTCAAAGCTGCTCACAGCATTCTGACAGGAACTCCGTCCGGTGACGTGACAGTAAAGACAAAGTTAGTCAAGCGTGATTCCTGCGGATGCAAATCAAAACTGACACGTGACATCGAATATCTTCTTACAAGTGATGACAAGGACATAAACAAATTCATTATAAAGATAAACGACATCATCATTTCATATTACGACAGTGTGACCTACCAGCCGAACCAGAGGATAATAAAGAGTCTGCTTCAGTTTGCTGCAAAGTTTTTAACAAATCTGCGTGACGGTTCGGAACTTCCGGACTACAAAATGGCAGCATTCAAATTCGAAGTGCTGCTGAACTACAACATTCTTGATTTCATAAAGCCGGACAATCTGAATTCAGTTCTTTCACTCATCTGTGACAAGGCGGTTTCCCTTGCACGTGACGAGGAGACACGAAGCGGCATATACAAACTGTTCATGGGATTCTTCAAACAGATCATTTCCTACGAGCACAAGAACAGTCCGCTTATAGCAAATGAAATAAAGGATAATGTACGCTGCGTAAACTCAATAATCGGCAACACGATTGAATGTTTCCAGAGCAACAACAGCATTCCGGCAAATATTATGCAGGGGCTGAAGGCGATGGGAATACGTTCAAGCTATCTTTATCTGCACGAAAAAACAGTCATTTCAAAATCGAGAAACGACTGGGTGCAGCCGTCACACGAAATGCTCTTTTCATATCAGACGAACGGAATGCTGAAATCATTTGTACGCGGAAAGAAGATACGCTCACCATTCCTGTTCAGAAACGAATACATGCCGGACTGCAGATTTACCCTGATCGCATCTCCTGTATTCTGCAGTGAGGAGAATTACGGCATACTCCTCTACGACATAGATACTGACGACTACAACTTCTACAATTCATTCATCACCTCACAGATCTCATACGCACTCAAACTCAGAAAGATGCTTGAGATACAGAAGGAAGTTCAGTCGGATCTCAGAGAGAGTCTTTCAAAGGCTACAACAAAAAACGAGCGTCTCAATCAGATATCAAGATCTGACGAGCTGACCGGAATACTCAACAGACGAGGATTCATGGAAAGAGCCAGAAGCTGCATACTTGAACATACCGGACGCCGTGCCGCAGTCATATTTGCCGACATGGACAATCTCAAACAGATCAACGATATTTTCGGTCACGACGAAGGTGACTACGCAATACAGAAAACTGCCGAGATACTTACAAAGTGCATACGAACAAGCGACATTGTTGCACGATTCGGCGGCGATGAATTTGCAGCATTCGTTCTTACCGACGATCCTGATTTCAGCATAATGCTGAAGGACAGGATTCGTGAAGCCTGCGACCATGTAAATGAAAACAGCGGCAAGCCGTACATGATACGCATAAGCTCGGGTATTTACGAATTCACATGCAGCTACGAAACAAGCCTTCATAATCTTATGAATGAAGCGGACAAGCTGCTTTACGAAAACAAACGCTACAAGATCCGGAATGTTCTACGTAATCCGGAATAAACAGAAAACTTAAAACCGCAGAGAACACACTCTGCGGTTTTTTAGAGAGAAAGGACGGACAATGGACAAATTCAAACTCGTTTCTCCATACAAACCATCCGGCGACCAGCCGAAAGCAATTGAACAGCTTACCGAGGGCGTTAAGCGCGGCGACCGTATTCAGACTCTGCTTGGTGTTACAGGTTCAGGAAAGACCTACACCATGGCAAACGTTATAGCCAACCTTAACCGCCCTACCCTTGTGCTCGCGCACAACAAGACACTTGCGGCGCAGCTGTGTTCGGAGTTCAAGGAATTCTTTCCGGAAAATGCAGTCGAGTACTTTGTTTCCTACTACGACTACTATCAGCCTGAGGCGTACATTCCGGGAACTGATACCTTCATTGAAAAGGACTCGGCGATAAACGAGGAGATAGATAAACTCCGTCACTCCGCCACAACTGCGCTTTCTGAAAGACGTGACGTAATAATCGTTTCAAGTGTCTCGTGCATATACACTCTCGGTGATCCGAACGAATACCGTGCAAGAACCGTTTCCGTCCGCGAAGGCATGGAAAAGTCAAGGGATAAACTTCTTGAAGAACTGGTAAGCATACACTACGAAAGAAACGACATCGACTTTCAGCGTAACAGATTCAGGGTGCGCGGCGATGTGGTCGAGGTCTTCCCTTCCGATACATCGGACAAGGCAGTGCGTATTGAATACTTCGGCGATGAAATAGACCGCATATGCGAGATTAATCCCGTTACCGGAAACATCATATCACAGCTTTCGCATACTGCCTTCTTCCCTGCTTCACACCATGTTGTATCTGCCGAAAAGATAGATGCAGCGGTGAAGGAACTTGACCGTGAACTTGCAGAGCGTATAGAATATTTCACGGAAAACCACAAACTGATAGAAGCACAGCGAATCGCTGAGCGTACACACTACGACATGGAAATGCTGAAGGAAGTAGGATTCTGCAGCGGTATTGAAAACTATTCAAGAGTTCTTTCAGGCCGTGAACCGGGCAGCACACCTTTCACGCTGCTTGATTACTTCCCTGATGACTATCTTCTCTTCGTTGACGAAAGCCACGTTACACTTCCGCAGGTGCGCGGCATGAGTGCCGGCGACAGAGCACGAAAGGAAACACTCGTAAACTACGGTTTCCGACTTCCGAGTGCCCTTGACAACCGTCCGCTTTATTTCAATGAGTTTGAAGAACGCATCAACCAGGCGATATTCGTAAGCGCAACACCGGGACCTCTTGAAAAGGAACAGTCCTCGCAGACAGTTGAACAGGTCATCCGTCCGACGGGACTTGTTGATCCGGAAATAATCGTAAAACCGATCGACGGTCAGATAGACGACATCATTTCCGAGATAAACATACGCACTGAAAAGAATGAACGCGTGCTTATTACCACGCTTACAAAGAAAATGGCTGAAGATCTGACTGCGTTTCTTGAAAACGCGGGAATAAAAGTGCGCTATCTGCACCACGACATTGACACCGTTGAAAGAATGGAGATAATACGCGACCTGCGTATGGGTGAGTTCGACGTGCTTGTCGGCATCAACCTTCTGCGTGAAGGTCTCGACATACCGGAAGTATCACTCGTTGCAATACTCGACGCAGACAAGGAAGGCTTCTTACGAAGCGAAACTTCACTCATCCAGACGATAGGACGTGCTGCTCGTAACGCTGAAGGCAAGGTCATCATGTACGCTGACTCAGTTACAAAATCGATGGAAGCTGCCATCACGGAGACTGAGCGAAGAAGAAAACTGCAGATGGACTACAACCGTGAACACGGCATTGTTCCGAAAACGATAATCAAGGATGTACGTGACGTTATTGAAATAACATCGAAGAAAAAGATAAACGAAAAGAACGACGGCAAAAAGCTTTCGGCAGCAGAAAAGGCCGAACAGATAAAACTGCTCACCGCACAGATGAAGGAAGCCGCAAAGCTTCTTGAATTCGAGCATGCAGCATATCTCCGCGACAGGATAGAAGAACTTAAAGGTGAAAAGAAATAATGAATAACAAAATAATCATAAAGGGAGCAAGGGAACATAATCTGAAGAACATCGACATCGAACTGGAAAGAAATCAGCTCATAGTAATGACTGGTCTTTCAGGTTCGGGAAAATCTTCACTCGCCTTCGACACCATATATGCCGACGGTCAGAGAAGATATGTCGAAAGTCTGTCGTCCTACGCAAGAATGTTCTTAGGACAGGCTAACAAGCCGGATGTAGACAGCATTGAAGGCCTTTCACCGGCCATATCGATAGATCAGAAAACCACATCAAAGAACCCGCGTTCAACAGTAGGTACCATTACCGAGATACACGACTACTACCGTCTGCTCTATGCAAGAATAGGCATTCCGCACTGCCCGGTCTGCGGAAAGGAAATAAAGCAGCAAACCATCGACCAGATCACCGACAGACTCATGGCTCTTGAAAAAGGCACAAAGGTCCAGCTCATGGCTCCGGTTATCCGCGGTAAGAAAGGTACACACGCAAAGGAACTTGAAGCAGCAAAGAAGTCAGGCTTTGTACGTGTGCGCTGCGACGGCATAATGTACGATCTTTCAGAAGAGATAAAGCTTGAAAAGAACGTAAAGCACAGCATTGAAATAGTCGTTGACCGTATAGTGATCAAGGAAGGCATTGAATCAAGAATAGCAGACAGCCTTGAAACGATAAACTCAGTTTCGAAAGGTCTCATTCTCGCTGACATCGTCGGCGGAAAGGAAATGCTCTTCTCGCTCAATTACTCCTGTCCTGACCACGATATTTCCATTGATGAACTAACTCCGAGAATTTTCTCATTCAACAATCCTTTCGGAGCATGTGAAACATGTACGGGACTTGGCGTTTTTCAGGAGATCGATCCGGATATAATCGTACCGAACCGTGAACTCAGCATTCTTGACGGTGCGATACACGCTTCCGGATGGAACTCGCTTACCCCGAGTTCGTTTGCCATGATGTACTACACCGCTATCTCAAAGGAATACGGCATACCGCTCGACCGTCCGGTAAAGGAACTTACAAAGGAACAGCTTGATCTTTTCCTGTACGGCACAGGCGACAAGGCACTTACTCTTCACCGTGCATCCGTCTACGGCGGCGGTGTTCACAAGCAGCCTTTCGAGGGCGTCATCAACAATCTTTACAGGCGCTACAAGGAAGGCGGCCAGTCATGGAACAAGGATGAGATCGAAAACTACATGACGGAACGTCTGTGTCCGGACTGTCAGGGAAAACGTCTTAAAAAGGAAAGCCTTGCAGTTACAGTAGGAGGCAAAAACATCGCTGAACTTTCTGACATGTCAGTTCTTGACTCGCTTGATTTCTTTGAAAACCTGGAACTTACCGAAAAGGAAATGATCATCGGCAAGTCAGTAATAAAGGAAATAAAGTCGAGACTCAACTTCCTTAAAAATGTCGGACTCGGATATCTTACACTTTCACGTTCAGCCGGAACGCTTTCCGGCGGTGAAAGCCAGCGTATAAGACTTGCCACACAGATAGGTTCATCACTGGTGGGCGTTCTGTACATTCTCGACGAACCGAGCATAGGCCTTCATCAGCGTGACAACGACAAGCTCATAGCAACACTGAAAAAACTCCGCGATCTCGGCAACACACTCATCGTTGTTGAACACGACGACGACACGATGTATGCCGCTGACACCATCGTTGACATAGGACCGGGAGCAGGTGTAAACGGCGGTAACATAGTTTTCAACGGTACGGTAGATGAACTGTTGAAATGTGAGGAATCGATAACCGGTCAGTACTTAAGCGGAAAGAAGAGCATTCCGGTACCTGAAAAGCGCAGACCGGGAAACGGACACTTCCTGTCCGTACGCGGTGCGGCGCAGAACAATCTTAAGCACGTTGACGTTGACATCCCGCTCGGAACATTCACCTGCGTCACAGGTGTTTCCGGCTCGGGAAAATCATCTCTCGTAAACGAGATAATCTACAAGAACCTCGCTGCAAAGCTCAACCGCGCAAAGGTATTTCCGGGAAAATTCGATGAAATGCTCGGCCTTGAAAATCTCGACAAGGTAATAGACATCGACCAGTCACCTATCGGCCGCACACCGCGTTCAAACCCGGCAACATACACCGGAGTTTTCGGTGATATACGCGAACTTTTTGCTCAGACGAACCAGGCAAAACTCAAAGGCTACACTGCAGGACGTTTCTCCTTCAATGTAAAGGGCGGACGCTGCGAAGCCTGCGAAGGTGACGGTATCATCAAGATCGAAATGCACTTCCTGCCGGATGTATACGTTCCGTGCGAAGTGTGCAAGGGTCACCGCTACAACAGGGAAACTCTTGAAGTAAAGTACAAGGACAAGTCGATATATGACGTTCTTGAAATGACAGTCGATGAAGGTGTTTCCTTCTTTGAAAACATCCCGAAGATCGCCCGCAAACTGAAAACTCTTCAGGAAGTCGGCCTCGGATACATCAAGATAGGTCAGCCTGCAACAACACTCTCCGGCGGTGAGGCACAGCGTGTCAAACTTGCCACGGAACTCTCAAAGCGTTCGACAGGCAAGACGATATACATCCTCGACGAACCGACCACCGGTCTTCACAACGCCGACATCCACAAGCTCACCGAAGTTCTGCAGAAGCTCGTTGACGCAGGAAACACAGTCCTTGTTATCGAACACAACCTTGGACTTATCAAGGTATGCGACCACATAATCGACATCGGTCCTGAAGGCGGTAACGAAGGCGGTACTATCATAGCCACCGGCACCCCGGAAGAGATCGTAAAATGCAAAAAATCATATACCGGTCAGTATCTGAAGAAGTATCTTAAATAAAATTCTGAAAACTTCAATGTCCGGTTCTAAAGTACAGGGCATGAAGTATTTCCGAATTCAGATGCGTCCTGTGCATCTGAATTAAAAATTGTGCCGCAGGCACCACCTTTTCAGCGGTATGCCTGCGGCGTACTGTTTCACCTTATATTGCTTACCGTACCGATCGATACGTAATTAGCAGTGATGGCACCGAGATCTGTGTCCGGCGGAGCTGCCCATATGCGCTTTGTCGAGATTCTGTACAGCTTTTCACCGCTTTCAGATGTTTCCTCGGTATACGTATCGTCATAGAACGGTCCGGTATAGACTCTTGTATTTTTCTTAAAAGAAAAAGGAACAGTATCGACGGCTTTGTGAACCGATGATACTGTTCCTTGATTTTTATTAAACCATCAATGGTCTGAAATTACTTAGCGTAATATACATCCGGAGCTGAAGGGAGCTTGTAGCCTGTTCCGAGGAAGAAACTTGTGTGCGGAGGCTGGTTGTATGCTGTGTTTTCAGCTGCAACGCCTGTTCTGTACTGGCTGTCGTGCATGAGAGTGAAGAGTCTGTACTCAGTCTCATACGGTGTTGAGTAGATCCTGAGCGCTGAGCTGTCTTCTGTGTGGAGAACGAGTTCTTCACGCCAGTCACCGAAGAGGTCGGCTGTGAGGTTCGGTGTGTTCTTTGTACCGTTGCATGCTGCAACACCCTGCGGGTTGAGAAGTGTCTTTACGCCGCCTGATGTCCATTCAGTGATGGTGCCGCCGTCAAGAAGCTCGCTTTCGAGGTCGCCGTCCCAGTTGATAACGAAGTTTACTGCAAGACCGCTTGATGAACCGATGTTCTGACCTGCGCCGCTGTAGAGCGTGCTGCTTCTTGCACCCCAGAATTCAGCTGCGTCGTTGCCAGGAACGATGTTGGCTGCACATGCACGTCCTGTATCCTTGTCGCCTTCGTAACGGAAGATGATCTCACCTGTCTTTGCGTCTGAAAGAACGCATCCCCATGGAGATACTTCGTGGCACTGCCATACTTCAAGGCCTGGTCTTGAAGGAATGAAATCACTTACATGCATAGCGTCACCGTGGCCGAGCTTCATTGAATAGAGGCCCTTGCCGTCGTGGTCGATGGTGCATGAACCGTAGATGATCTCGTCGTATCCGTCACCGTCAACGTCTGCGGATACGAGGTTGTGGTTACCCTGTGAGCTGTAGTCGCTGTTCGGCTTGCCCTTCTTGTCGGTACCGCCGTCATAGCTGTCGAAGAACCAGCGCTGTGTAAGCTTGCTTCCGTTCCAGTCGTATGCGGCAAGTGTTGCTCTTGTGTAGTATCCGCGGCACATAACTGCACTCGGATGTTTTCCGTCGAGATATGCTACTGTTGCGAGGAAACGGTCACATCTGTTGCCGTAGTCGTCGCCCCATGTGGACTTGATATTATTGCCTCGCGGAGGATTGTAATTTACAGTATCCATTGCCGCACCTGTCTGACCGTTGAATACTGTGAGGTATTCCGGACCGCTCAGAACGTAGCCGTTTGAATTTCTGTAATCCTTTGATCCGTCGCCTATTACTTTTCCTGTCGCGTCCTTTGTACCGTCGGCAGTCTTGCAGATCATTTCGGCCTTTCCGTCTCCGTCAAAGTCGTAAACCATGAACTGTGTATAGTGAGCACCTGCACGGATGTTTCTTCCGAGGTCTATTCTCCAGAGCTGCTTTCCTTCGAGTGTGTAGCAGTCGAGGTAAACATTGCCGGTGTAGCCTGACTGGCTGTTATCCTTTGCATTTGAAGGATCCCACTTAACGATGATCTCGAGCTTGCCGTCACCGTCAACGTCAGCTGTTGAGCAGTCAGATGCTGAATATGTGCATGAAGAACCGTCCGGCATGTTCATTCCGTTCGGCTTATTGAGCTTGAGTTCAAGATAATCGCCTCCGATAACGATATTTTCTTCATTTATCTCACTGCGTGAACCGTTTACGAATGTCTCTACCTTGTACTTTGAAGATGCGCTGCCTGATCTGTCAAGGTATGTTGTAGCCTTGCCTGCTCCGGCAGTATAAATGAGTTCACCGTCTCTGTAAAGCTTGAATTCCGTATCGACAGGATCTGTAGCAAGGCTTCTCCAGCTTACGAGCATTCCGTTTGCAGTCTTTACAGATGAGATTGATCTGCTCAGTTTCTCCATCTGTCTTGAACCTGGTGAAACCGGTGGTTCATAAGGTATAACTGATGCGTCTGTAAGCTCAGCTGCCTGTTTATCGGTCTTAATAAGCTTTATAACGTCTATGTTCGGTCCGCCGTTTGCAGTTGTGGCAGCCATTTTGATCTTGTTTTCACCCTTCTTAAGTGAAATGACGATCTCATTTTCCTTCCAGTCGGTCCATGAACCGGTACCGCTGAAATTCATTGAATAGTAGCTGTCATTGCTTCCTGCATAAATGCTGAGTGGTCTTGCTGCATCAGTTCCGTTTGCAAAACGTACTGTCATGAGATAGTTTCCGTCTTCCGGTGCGTTTACCGTAATAGTAAGAGCACTTCCGAGTACGTTGTCATAGTTTACATACGACTGACCGAGGAAACCGCCGTTCGTTGTTTCGGTAACGCCCTGGTAGATCTCGCCGTCGCTTGCGTAGTAAACCATCTCCTTCGGAGCTGCAGGCGTTGTAACAGCCTCAGTCGTAGTCGCTTCGGTAACAGTTGTAGTCACTGCGGCCGTTGTAACTGCTTCAGTAACTGTTGTAACAGGAGGAAGATCAGTTACGGACGGTTCCGTTACAGGAGGCTGTACAGTCGGTTCTGCCACTGTTGTAACAGGAGCTGTTTCCATAGGTTTTCCGATAACAGTTTCCACCTGAAGTGAATGTGAGATAAATGATCTGAGAGTAGCAAGATCGACTATGTCACATTTGCCGTCTCTGTCAAAGTCCATCTGATCCTTCTGACTTTCATCGAACTTTGCATCGCCTACAAGATGAAGCGAAAGTACTGAAAGGTCAGTAATATCCACTACCTGATTATTGTTGACGTCACCGTACAGTCTTGTTTCAGCAGCAGATACCGGATTAACGCTCATCATTCCGAGCATCGCAAGAGCTGAAAGCGCTGCCGTGACTTTTCTGAAATTTTTTACTTTCTTCAAAACATACAACCTCCGTTAAGGAAAATGAAAACGCTGATAAAAATACTGTTACGTACCGTACCGACAATCAAAAAGCAAAGCAGCGTTTCCTTAGGATAATACGCGGCACACCCCTGTTCCGGGCGTACTGCCCATACAATTATATTATAAATTTATTTTACAAACATGTCAAGAGTTTAACAGTTTTTTGTATGTTTTGAGAACGTATTTTGTACAAATTTCATACTGCAGTGTCAGTGTCCTGATACAAGTTCAAAGGTAACGTCCTCAGCAGGTACCCACTTGTAGTGGTCTCCGTCATCGGCATCGACGCAGTCATAGAAAAGGCCGTGTTCACACTGAACAGCTCTTTTCACCATAACATGCCAGCCTTCTTCAAGCTCCCAGTAACGGTTGTTCTCTTCCGGTCCGCCGGAAAGTACATAGTCATCGTCGTATGCGCGATAGCTGTAATCAATGCCATTACGTTCTCTTTCAGCCTTTACGGAATACCACGCTTCTATATGCGCCCTGAAATAATCATTGTCAGGCAGATACATCACCTTTTCCATTCTTCCGCTCTGCTCTGAATAGCTTCCTGTTCCTGTGAGTATCACAGATATTTCTGATGCGAGCCTTGTATATTCATCTCTCTGTTCCGCATCATTTCCGTCATATCTGACATCACTTACACGGCTTGTTGATAAATATGCATTTCCGGATACTCCGCGAAGTGCTGACCACTCCGGAATATTACGGAATCCGGCATTAAACACATCATTTTCATCTGAAAGATCACCGATATGATAGCCGAAAAGTCCGCCGTCTCCGCCTCCGTCATAAAATGCTTTCTTTGCACAGAACTCACCGGAAGTAATAACGAAATGGCCTTCCCAGTCTGCCGGAAGTGTAAGTGCAAATTTGCCGTTTCCGAGGGTTACGCGAAGTGAACCGTCAGAATTCTTTGTAACTGCCGCATGATCCGCTTTGATATCTTCCGGATAAGGATAGGCTCCCGGATCGGTATTTTCCTTTTTTGCATCAGCCGGTTCCGAAGATGATACTGCCTCCTGTTCTTCTGTTTCCGTCACTGCCGGTGAAGTTTCTGCTCCGTTTAACGTTTCCACGCCTGAAATGCCTGTAACTTCACTTAATACAGTTTCTATGGCCGTTACAGCCTTTTCATCACCCGTCACCGGTGCGGATCCATCTTTTTCAGATACTGACGGCTCTGTAAGCGAAACATCCGTAAGAGCCGGTGAAAACGGATCTCTGCTTCTCTCCGGCAGATTGCTGCCTATAACGACCAGAAGCACCGCTGCCGCAGCAGCACATGCTGCTCCCGCCCACGGGAATCTTTTTCCCTTTGAAGTGACTGTAATATTTGTATCCGCTGCCTTTTCAACAAACATGTCATCGATCTCACCAAGATCATGAAGGAGTTTATTTGCAGTTTCCATATCTGTATTTCTGTTATCTTTAAAATCGCTCATGATAACGCCTCCGTTTTATCAGTAAAGTCCCTTTTCTTTTATGTATTCTTTAAGATCTGCTCTTACCCTGCAGAGCATAGTTTTCAGTGAACCGGCGGAAATGCCATTGTTTTCAGCGATCTCTTTGATCGGTTTCATGTAGAAGTATCTCTGCATGAAAAGTATGCATTTTTTCTCGTCAAGAGTTCCGAGAAACTCATTGAGCGCTGCAATAACTTCCTTGTGTTCGATCCTTGCCGCCGTATTGTCGCGTGACGGTATGCACTCTGCCAGTTCTTCGAGCGACTGGGTTACCAGGTCATGATCTCTTTTCTTCGCCTTTCTTTTTTCGTACATCTTAAGTGCAAGATTTCTCGTTACCTTTGCAATGTAGGCCCTGAAAATGAGCGGCACCACCGGCGGTATTGAATTCCATACAGTTAGGAACGTATCATTCAGACATTCCTCCACATCACCTTTGTCGCCGAGTATTCCGTTTGCGATCTTCCGGCAGTACCGGCCGTATTTCAGTTCAGTCTCGGAAATAGCTTCTTCCGAGCGCTCATTGAACAGTCTTATCAAAATTTCATCTTCCATATTATTTTCCTTTCGGGTGCCGTTTCCTTAGTTAAATTCAAGGTCATATTCCTTTATCCAGCCGTAGTAATCACCGTCATCAGCATCCCAGCATTCGTACCATATTCTGCCGTGTGACTTGCATTTGTTTTTCGCGATAATGTTCCAGTCTCCTTCGATCTCCCACTGTATTTTCTCAGAACCGTATTCAAGAATATACGACGAAGCATAGCCATTAACGTCAGAAAAACCGGTTCCTCCAAGTGCCACACCTTTAAGCGGCTCGTTAAGATCATACTTTACAGCCTTCTTTTCAGGTAAAATGATATAATCCGTATTTACCGCTTCAGAATCAAACTGCACAGGGTTTTCGCCATAGAACTCCGTAACTGCAGTTCCGTTATCAATATCAATATTATACAGATGAAAAACGTCTGAACCATCAGGATTTTTTAAGTCTTTTCCGAATATATCAGTGAGTGTTATCCTTTCTCCTGTACGCGGGTCAAATATATAGTTCACATCAAGCGGTCCGTCTATTTTGCCGAAATTAACATGGATAACATTCAGTTCTGCGTAATCATCTGCATAGCAATAAGGTTCACTTATAATTATTCTTGCAGCAGCAAATGCAGGATAATCAGGCATTTTCGCAGCTTTTTCAGCACGTATCTTTTTCGCCTCTTCATAGATTTTCTCATAAACAGCCTGTCTTTCTGCGATTTCACTTTCACTGTGAAAACGGGAACCGGATATCGTAGTATGCACCTCTCCGTCATCACCGGTATACAGCTTCTGCTCCCACTCCGAGGCATTGCTTTCGTAACTATTGAACCTGTCATCAAGAAGCAGATTATTGTCGAAGTATTCTCCGGTAACCATGCTGTCCAGTGTCGTTTCCCTTTCAGTATACTTTGTATTCATTGTTTCGTACATATACGGACCGGAACCTTCAAGAACAATTTCATTCAGAGAAAAATTACCGACTTCTCCAAGCAGACCGACAAAATCTGTTTTCATATGATCGGGAAGCCATGTGTTCAGATCGTGTCCTACACTTTCATTTACTAAAGATACAAAGTTTTCATCCTTGTAAAACAGATCAGAAAACTTCTCTATTCTCGTTTTGTTTCTTACATCATAGTTCAGATTTTTTATGAATGAGTACACATCTCTTGAATATCCGTTCGGCAGATAGATCTCTTCCGAAGACTGATAAATACAGATATTAAGATACCCGTTGATCATTCGGGCTTTCATTTGCAGGTTTTCATGTCCGCGGCACACTTCTTCAATATCGATGTTTATTTTGTTCTGGAAATCCTTGTCTGCAAGGAAATCCACAGAAAGTTCAGACTTATCATATGTTCCGCTTAACAGATCCCCACCCCTGGACACCTGAAAATCGGATATTTTCCGGGACGGAGTATAACCGGCCGGCTTTTCCCTTCCCGTTCCCACGGCTTTATAAGGCCTTAATTCATCAGGATATTCCATATCACGTACCGGTACATAACCGCATGCGAGTACTGCCTTCTGACCTTCATCAGAAACGGCCCACTTTGCAAAATTACGGGTTTCTGTCGAAGCCTTGTCTGTATAAACTATAAAAGTGTTGCTTAAAAGCGGATAAGTCCCGTCTGCCATTGTCTCTCTTGTCGGCTTTATGCCGTCAACAGCGATGAATTTAGTATCTGAGGAATTCTCATACATCTGTGCTGCGTATGAATACACTGAATATCCTATTGCACTTTCAGCATTGTCATAGACTGCAAGGCCGTCCATAAGCGATCCCATTGTGCCGAGAACATGATCCGTAGGCGGTGTCATAAGATCATAGCCTTTCATGAACTCTGTCATATAGTTCTGGCTTCCGGAGTCATTGTTTCTCTGATACGGAACTATCTTTTCATCGTTTCCTCCGACTTCTTTCCAGTTGGTTATCTTTCCGGAATAAATATCCCTTATCTGTGCGCTCGTCAGTGAATCCACCGGATTATTCCTGTTCACCACGAAAACAAATCCTTCCTTTGCAACCGGTATGAAATTAAGCTTTACTCCTGCTTCGTCCGCTTTTTTCTGCTGATCTTCCGAGATCGGTACAGTAAAAATCATGTCGTTCTCACCGGAAAGCAGCATGCTGAATGACTCATGTGTCTTGTGGTGACTTACAAGCTTTCTGGCATCTGAATAGCTTATGCCGAGCATTTCTGATTTAAATCCCGCTTCAAGAGGTATTGCAGAAGTTGATCCGTCCATTTTCGGAATGTTATTATATGACCAGATGGTCGATACACCGAGTATGTGTTTCATTAAAACTACCAGATCTCCGCTGTTGAGCGCCCCGTCACCGTTTACATCTTTGCGGTAAATATCATCTTCATCAGATGTTCCTGAACCTTTAAACAGTTTTATACAGTGAAGCAGATCCATTACATTGATAATTCCGTCACCGTTTATATCTCCGCGAACACCCTTTTCTTCAAGTTCCTTTATCACGGTTTCGGCAGTCTTTTCCTCTTCAAAGTCACCGGCAAAAACCATTCTTCCGCCTGCAAAAACACTGTTAAATGCAAGAAGCGCCGAAAATATACCCGCAGTCATTTTTCTGATTTTATTACATCTTTCCATACCCGTTCCTCCGTTTTCTCTTTTCTCTGTACTATATGATCATAATTGTGTCAGATGATTTTTCACAGGGGTCTTCCCCCCTTCATCTATACAGTACGATAAAAAACAGAAAGGTTACAGAAAAAAATAAAAATTTTCTGAAAAAACTGATACGGTGGTATTATCAGCCGTGAAACAACGTATCTGCACGGTTCTCCTGAGCACTTACAGGTTCTGCAAGCGGAACAGTCAGCAATGAGTATAACACATATTAAGAAATAAATCAAATAAACCCATACTACTATTGTATGATCAGATTTTCAGCCCCCGAAAACAAATCCTTAAGAAATGCAGACAGAAAAATTAAAATTCGATTAATTTTATTCTTTTTTCATTGACAGCATAGTTCCGTTATGCTATACTTTGCTTAGAAAAATACAAAACAAGGCAGAGAACGGCATAATCTCCCGCACTCCGCCGCATTCAAAAGAAAGAAGGACATAATCATGGGAATTATAGGTTTTATCATCTGGCTTGTAATCGGTGCGATCATCGGCGCAATAGCAGGAAAGATAATGGACGACGGTCATAAGGGCTTCCTTAAGAATGCCATTCTTGGTATCGTCGGAAGTACTATCGGTACTTTCGCAGGCAATCTCATTCATGCAAGAGGCAATCTGCTTCACCTCGTTCTTTCAGTTGCAGGTGCCTGCCTCGTTATCTGGATCGTCCGTCAGATCTCAAATAAGAAATAATGCACTATTGACATCAGCCTTTCCTGATGCTATAATAGTTATTATTGAAAAACCAAACACAATAAATGCAATGATCGGGAGAAGTAACACGGAAAGTTCGGTCACAGTGAGCACGGGACAGTGAAAACCGTACACCTAGAGTCTGTGTGAATAACACCCGGGAGCAGCAAACTGAAAATCCTTCGCGGATCAGTAGGGGCAACGTTTTCTGCACGTTACGCAGACAGAGTGACCGTAATTTTTTACGGTAATTCAGGTGGTACCGCGGAACTTATTCTCCCGTCCTGTCTTTATGCAGGACGGGAGTTATTTTTTTGAAAGGAAAATTTTTATGAAACATACCGACATCAAAGAAATTCTGAACAACGGCGAATACATCGGCAAAAAGGTAACAGTGTGCGGCTGGGTACGTACAGCAAGAGATTCAAAGAACGTAGCGTTCATTGAACTCAACGACGGTACATCACTCAAGCATCTCCAGATCGTTATAGACAAGGCTTCAGGCATGGAATATGACCCGAATGCCCTCAGACTCGGCACATCACTTAAGGTAACAGGTACAGCTGTTGAAGCACGTCAGGCAGCAGCCGAGATCAATGCTGAATCCATCGAGATCCTCGGTGAATGTCCTCTTGAATACCCTCTACAGAAGAAGAGACACACACTTGAATTCCTTCGTACAATGCCGCATCTCAGAGGCCGTACAAATACATTCAATGCTGTTCTCAGAGTTCGTTCAGTACTCGCTGAATCTATCCACAAATACTTCCAGGACAGAAACTATGTTTACGTAAACACACCGCTCATCACAGGCAGTGACTGCGAAGGTGCCGGTGAAATGTTCCAGGTAACAACCATCGGTTACTCTGACAAATACAAGAACGCTGACGAATACTATGCAGACGACTTCTTCGGCAAGCGTGCCGGACTCAGCGTTTCCGGTCAGCTTGAAGGCGAAATGGCAGCTATGGCTCTCGGAAAGATCTACACATTCGGACCAAGCTTCCGTGCTGAAAATTCAAACACACCAAAGCACCTTGCTGAATTCTGGCACGTTGAACCGGAAGTAGCATTTGCTGAACTTCCTGACGTTATCGCAATGGCAGAAGATATGCTCAAGCACGTTATCAGAAATCTTCTCGACACATGCCCTGATGAAATGCAGTTCTTCGATGATCACTTCGAAAAGGGCATAATTGCAAGACTTGAGGAACTCATTTCACACGACTTCGGCGTTGTTTCATACACAGAAGCGATCAAGCTCCTCGAAGAATCAGGCGAAAACTTCGTTTACCCTGTATCATGGGGCTGCGATCTCCAGACAGAACACGAAAGATACATCGCTGAAAAGGTATTTAAAAAGGCAGTATTCGTAACTGACTATCCGAAGGAGATCAAGTCATTCTACATGAAGCAGAACCCGGACGGCAAGACAGTTGCTGCAGTGGACCTTCTCGTTCCTGGTGTAGGCGAGATCATCGGCGGCAGTGAAAGAGAAGCAGATTACGACAAGCTCGTGGCTGCAATGAACGAAAGAAACATGAACCTTGATCTCTACAGCGACTACCTCGACCTCAGAAAGTTCGGTTCAGTTCCTCACGGCGGTTTCGGCCTCGGATTTGAACGTCTTATCATGTACGTAACAGGTATCGCAAACATCCGTGACGTAACACTCTACCCAAGAACTGTAGGAAGCATCAGATAATCTGTGTTTCCCTTGACATCAGAATAGTACAGTGCTATAATATACACGTAAATAAATGTTGAACAAAGGCGTTCAGACTGCATGATACGTGCAGTCTGCGCCTTTTTTTGTTAGAAAGGAATGTTTATTATGTCAAAATCTCTCTACTTACCGGAAGGTTACAAGGCTTCCCTCTCACTCAGAGAAACCCAGCATGCCATAAAGTACATTAAAGATGTGTTCCAGCAGGCTCTTTCCTTCGCAGTTACACTTGACCGTGTTTCAGCTCCTCTTATAGTTACAACTGAAAGCGGTATCAACGATGACCTTAATGGTGTGGAAAGAAAAGTCGGATTTGACATTAAGGAGATCGGCGGAAAGGACGCAGAAGTTGTACAGTCACTGGCAAAGTGGAAGAGAATGGCCCTTTACCGTTACGGCTACAGACCGGGCGAAGGCATTTACACTGACATGAATGCCATCAGACGCGACGATGACACTGACAATACACACTCTATCTTCGTTGACCAGTGGGACTGGGAAAAGGTCATCACAAGAGAAGAGAGAACAGTCGAATACCTTAAGGAAACTGTAAAGGCTATCGTAAAGGCCGTAGCTTACACCAAAAGAAAAGTAAGCCTCAGATATCCTCAGCTCAAAAGCCAGATAAACGACACTCCTTTCTTCATCACAACACAGGAACTCGAAAACATGTATCCTGACAAGACAGCAAAGGAACGTGAACGTCTTATTACAAAAGAACACGGAACAGTTTTCATCATGCAGATCGGCGGTAAGCTCGCAAGCGGTGAAAAGCACGACGGACGTGCACCTGACTACGATGACTGGTCACTCAACGGTGACATTCTTGTCTGGGATGAAGTTCTTGACAATGCACTTGAGATCTCATCAATGGGTATCCGTGTAGATGAAACCTCCCTTAAGAAGCAGCTCGCTGAATGCGGAGCAGAAGACAGAATGAAGTTCCCTTACCACAGAATGATCGCTGACGGCACACTTCCGCTTACGATCGGCGGCGGTATCGGACAGTCAAGACTCTGCATGCTTCTTCTCGAAAAGGCTCACATAGGTGAAGTACAGTCATCGATCTGGCCTGAAGAAATGACAAAGAAGTGTGCTGAACACGGAATAACACTTCTTTAAAAAATCCGCTTTATAAGCGGATCCGGCTTTCCTGTACAGACAGTATACCGGATCACGGGCTCATGCATTTTTCTTAAATAACGGACGCCTCCGGAAATATAATATCCGGAGGTGTTTTTGTATATCTTCTACAATAAACCGTATTAACTTCTATTATCCATTGACTTTTCTGCATTAAAGTAGTAAAATACTATAGTGAACGCTTTTTCGTTCGCCTTATAATGAATTTTGAAAGGACATGAAATAATGCCAATTACAAAGTTACTTGAAAACAATGCAGAAAAGTTCAGTGACAGAACTGCGCTTGTTGAAATAAATCCGGAAGTCACAGAAATGAGACGTGTGACCTGGAAGGAATATGAACTCATCGAACAGAGCAGCGAGGAAACTTACCGCCGTGAGATCACATGGAGCGTTTTCAACGAAAAGGCAAACCGCTGTGCAAACCTCCTCATGAGCCGCGGTATCAAAAAAGGCGACAAAGTCGGAATACTCCTTATGAACGGTCTTGAATGGCTTCCTATCTACTTTGGAATTCTCAAGACAGGTGCTCTTGCCGTACCACTCAATTACAGATACACATCTTCCGAGATCAAATACTGCCTCGATCTCGCTGATACAAACGCTATCATCTTCGGACCTGAATTCATCGGACGTATGGAAGAGATAGCTGAAGACATCCCGAAGGTAAAGCTTATTTTCTACGTAGGCGACAACTGTCCTACATTTGCCGAAAACTACCTTCACCTTGCAGCAAACCATTCAAGTACAGCTCCTGAAGTTGAGCTTACTGACGAAGATGACGCTGCCATCTACTTCTCATCCGGCACAACCGGATTCCCTAAGGCTATTCTTCACAATCACGAAAGCCTTATGCATTCAGCAAGAGTTGAACAGAAACATCATGGTCAGACTGAAGATGATGTTTTCCTCTGCATTCCGCCTCTCTATCACACCGGTGCCAAGATGCACTGGTTCGGAAGCCTTATTTCCGGATCAAAGGCTGTGCTTCTTAAGGGCGTAAAACCAAAAACGATCATGAAAGCAGTTTCAGATGAAAAATGCACTATAGTATGGCTGCTTGTTCCGTGGGCACAGGATATTCTCGATGCCATCGACCGCGGCGAAATAAACTTAAGCGATTATGAAACATCGCAGTGGAGACTTATGCACATTGGTGCACAGCCTGTTCCTCCGAGCCTTATCAAACGCTGGAAGGCTGTATTCCCGAATCACCAGTACGACACAAACTACGGTCTTTCCGAATCGATCGGTCCTGGCTGTGTTCACCTCGGTGTTGAGAACATCCACAAGGTAGGTGCTATCGGCATTCCGGGCTACGGCTGGGAAGTCCGCATAGTTGACGAAAACAGAAACACTGTAAAGAAGGGCGAAGTCGGCGAACTTGCTGTCAAGGGTCCTGGTGTTATGAAGTGCTACTACAAGAATCCTGAAGCTACTGCAGAAGTACTCGGCGACGGCTGGCTGTTCACCGGTGATATGGCTCAAGAGGATGAAGACGGATTTATCTACCTCGTTGACAGAAAGAAGGACGTTATCATCAGCGGCGGCGAAAACATCTACCCTGTTCAGATCGAAGACTTCCTCCGTTCAAATTCAAAGATCAAGGACGTTGCTGTAATCGGACTTCCTGATCACCGACTCGGTGAAATAACAGCTGCAATAATCGAGATCAAGCCTGAAATGGAATGTACCGAAGCAGAAATAGAGGAATTCTGCAAGGCGCTTCCAAGATACAAGAGACCGCACAGAATAATCTTTGCCGATGTTCCGAGAAATCCAACCGGAAAGATCGAAAAGCCGAAGCTCCGCAAGATATACTGCGGTGAGAGCCTCGTTGCTGCACAGATAAAAGGATAAAAGGATAAAACCAAAACACCGTACAGCTGGTTATCAGCTGTACGGTGTTTTTTTAGTCATTAACTTTGTTGCAGATTTTTTAAGTCAGACTCATATTTCCTTTAAATCCCGAAAAATGTTTTTACAGTGCAGATAAATGTATTATCCCAAAATTATGTATCGTAATTTAGTATCAGATACGTTATAATTTAACAGTTAATAGTTTTTTTATAAGCTGCTCTGAAAAATCAGAGCAGCTTAAGCTATATATAGCTTATAAATTATTCGCTAACATATGGAAGTAATGCAACGTGTCTTGCTCTCTTGATAGCCTTTGTGAGTTCACGCTGGTGGAATGCGCAAGTACCTGTTACACGTCTTGGAAGAATCTTAGCTCTTTCAGTCATGCACTTTCTGAGCTTTGCAACATCCTTGTAGTCGATAACTTCAACTCTGTCTACGCAGAATGAGCAAACCTTTTTACGAGGTCTCTTTGCATTACGAGGACTTCTTTCTCTGTCCTTTTCCTTTTCCATGATTAACCCTCCTCAACACTAAATTTTAAACCTGAACGAAAAAATCAATTAAAAAGGAACGTCACCGTCACTCAGGATCTCTTCAAATTCACCTAAGTCACCGATCTGTACTGATTCATCCGGAGCTGGCTTTGCGGCCGAAGCTTCCTGGTATGAAGGCTGCTGGAAATTACCTGAAGGAGCACTCTGTGAAGCAGATTTTGATTCACCGAAGCTTACCCTGTCAGCCTGAACTTCCATAGCGTAGTGCTTAACTCCGTTAGCGTCTGTATAATCAGCGTTACGAAGTGAACCTTCAACTATGATCATTTTACCCTTGGAGAAATACTTGCTGACGAATTCAGCAGACTGTCTCCAGGCTACGATCGAAATGAAATCAGCCTGTCTTTCGCCGCTGTTTGACTGATATCCTCTGTCAACTGCGATTCTGAAACGGCAAACGGAAATGTTACTAGGAGTCTGTCTCAGTTCTGGATCTGCAACCAGTCTTCCCATGAGAATTACCTTATTAAACATAGTTCCTCCTTAAATTGCTTACTTAGCAGCTGCTGCTACAGTTACTAATGAACGAAGTACGTTTTCGTTGATGTTAAGTCTTCTTTCGATCTCTACAGGGAAATCCGGTGTAGATTCGAAGTTGTAAAGAACGTAAAAACCTTCTGTTTCGTCTTCGATCTCGTAAGCGAGCTTACGCTTGCCCCATTCATCAACTGATGTAAGAGTAGCGTGTCTTTCGATTGTACCCTTGTACTTTTCTACGAGTTCCTTAATTCCGTCTTCGCCAAGCTTTGTGTTGAAGATAACCATTAACTCATAATTTTCTTTGAGCTTTGCCATTTAAATGCACCTCCTTCTGGATTTCGCCCACAACATAGTGTGAGCAAGGATAACAGTATTATTGTATCATATTGTGCCGGCAATGTCAAGTGTTTTTTTCAGATTCACTGTGACAGCAGCGTAAGCACAAGCAGGATAAGCGAAACAAGAAGAAATTCCCCAAGTATCATGGTAAGTATGCCCATAATGCTTATTCCACCGCACTGACCTGCAAGCTGCTTGTATTTCAGATGAGTCGGAGAGACTCTGCGAAGCCTTTTCAGTGTATCGAGTGTGTGACGGAAATAAAGTTCATTGGCAAAAAGTCCGAAGCACACTTTAAGAGCAATGTCAACAGCCTTTGATATGTTGACCACTGCCGGACTGAAAGCATGTGCAGCTGCAAACTGCGACAGCGCATGGAATGCGAAGCCGGCTGATCCGCTGTCAGCAAGCCAGTCCAGAAGAAACGGTATCATTATAATATTTCTGAACAGAAGAATTATGAGACCTGCACCGTACATCTTTCTGGCTGCACAATAATATTCAGGAAACAGAAAAGCTGAAAAATTCACCGACATCTTTACTGTCGATTCCTTCAGCCTTCTGAAAGCAAGCATGTAGTAGAACCTGTTTATACGAACGTAGTCGGCCATGTCGCCCATGGTAACGCCGGAATCTTCATCCATGACTTCCTGCGGGTCCATACCGTAATATTTCTCTGTCAGATCGACCTTTGTAAAGGTAACTTTCTCGTCAGAAAAATCTATCTTTTCGCATTCACGGTCCTTAAGAGGCGTTCCGCAGTTGATGCATTTTTCCGCATCCTGAGGATTGAGCACTGAACACTCAGGACAGATGATCTTTATGTAGTCAGTTTCCTTTTTTTTCTGAACTGATTCAGCCATCCAGCTTCCGCGCGCCTCATGAAGCGCATGGTTTATACATTCGCCTTTTTCCGTGTAGCAGCTTCTGTGATAAGGTGTACCGCAGACAGGACACACCACTATATCATCTTTATCCCCGAATATCTGCCCGCAGGCCAAACATTTTTCCCCGGTATATGAAATCATATCAAAAATCCCTCTTGTTATACCTTCTCAAGTGTTCCGTGTGAAAGTGACTTTAAGTATTCGTTGATGAATCCGTCAAGATCACCGTCCATTACTCCGTCAACGTTACCTGTTTCATATCCTGTTCTGTGATCCTTGACAAGCGTGTAAGGCATGAAAACGTATGAACGTATCTGTGCGCCCCATGTGATCTCCTTCTGTACGCCCTTGATATCGGAGATCTTGTCAAGATGTTCACGTTCCTTGATCTCGATGAGCTTTGAACGAAGCATCTTCATACAGTAGTCCTTGTTCTGGAACTGGCTTCGCTGTGTCTGGCACGAAACAACGATACCTGTCGGCAGATGGATAAGACGTACAGCAGATGATGTCTTGTTGATGTGCTGACCGCCGGCACCGCTTGAACGGAACACTTCCATTTTGATATCTTCAGGTCTTATGTCAACTTCGATCGTGTCATCAATTTCAGGCATTATTTCGATAGCAGCAAATGATGTGTGTCTTCTGCCGGCTGCATCAAAAGGTGATACACGTACAAGTCTGTGTACGCCTGATTCTGACTTGAGGAATCCGTATGCGTTTGTTCCCTCAACAAGAATCGAAGCACTCTTCAGGCCGGCTTCATCGCCGTCAAGGTAATCAAGAAGTTCGACCTTGAAGCCGTGTCTGTCAGCCCACTTGTTGTACATTCTGTAGAGCATTTCAGCCCAGTCCTGAGCCTCGGTTCCGCCTGAACCTGCATGGAAGGTGATGATGGCATTTGAACTGTCGTATTCACCTGTCATAAGTGTTGCAAGCTTTTCTTCTTCAAGAAGTCTCTTGAATTCTTCCGATTCAGCTTCTATCTCGTCATTTGAACTGTCATCGCCCTCTTCGATGCAGAGTTCGATCATTGTAATGAGATCTTCAAGCATCGCTGAAAGTTTTCCGAATTTTTCTATTTTACCCTCGAGACCTTTTACAGTCTGCATTGTTTTCTGTGATTTCTCAACGTCATCCCAGAATCCCGGCTGTTCAACCATCATCTGGAGCTCCGCAAGCTTCTCTTTTGCACCTTCAATCGCAAGCACATCGTGAAGCTCATCGAGCTGCGGTCTGTAACCATTGAGTTCCGCTTTAAGATCTTCCAGTATAAGCATAGTAAATCCTTTCAAAAATCACTTGATTCGTTCTGTTTTATTCATACATAAAATAATTATACTATAAAATCGCAGATACTGCAATAGCTTTTTTAGCCTGCCGCCCTTATATGCGTGTTTTCCTGTATTCACTCGGACTCATTCCAGTCATTTCCTTAAACTGTCTTTCGAAATGCGCATAGTGATTGTATCCGCTCATCTGGGAGATATCGACCGCACTGAGTGAAGTTGTCTCAAGCAGCATGCAGGCGTACTCCACTCTGGCTTTAATTATATCCTGAAACAGTGTAACTCCGAAGCATTTCTTGTACAGATGCTGAAATCCGGATGTGCTCATTCTGACTTCATGGGCCGTTCCGTTCACTGTACGCTGCTCATAAGGCCTGCTGTAGATCCTGTTCCGCACTGTCGAAAGGATCTCGTAATAGTTTTCCCGGTTCTCCTCAGATTTTTTTGCTCTGTACTCCCCTGCCTTGCTGAAGATCAGGAACATGGAATGATAAATGGTTCTGTCACGGTTAGGATTTTCAGAGCAGAACTCAGTTGTTATCTTCTTGACGCAGAAACTGAGAAAATTAATGTCACTTACCGGAACAGGCTTTTCATACTCTAAGCCAAGTCCGAAAAATTCCTTTTCCTCATCGTTTTCAAACAGAAAATGTATCCAGTCATTTGAAAAAGTACAGTGATCTATGCACCTGTAACGCTGCGGTCTTCCGGCCGGATAGACAAACAGTGAATTCTCCGGCACTCTGATATCTTTTCCGTCTATATTGAACACTGCACCGGAACGCAGAAGAATAAGGAGATTATCCCCGCTTCCCTCCGGTCTGTCTATATTGAAATCACTGTCGTGAGTATGGTTGAATCCGGCGTTTATGATCTTCATAAATAAACCAGCCTTTCCTTAAACATCTTTAGTTGTATTATAGACTAAACGAATGAGCAATGTCAATAAACTATTACAGCATTTTACTTGTAAACCGGCTATTTTTAGACTATAATAGAAAGGTGACGACCACTTATTAAATGAAATAGTATAAGGAAGTGCATTATTTGAAAAAACTTTTTAGATATCTTGACGGGTATAAAAAATATCTGTTCTTAGGGCCGTTCTTCAAGCTTCTTGAGGCGATATTTGAACTCATCGTCCCGCTTGTAACGGCTAAGATAATCGATATCGGTATAGCAAATGGCGATACCGCATATATCAAAAAAATGAGTGGGATCATCATACTGCTCGGATTTGCCGGACTTACCTTTGCTCTTACCTGCCAGTTTTTCGCGGCGAAATGTGCATTCGGATTCGGTACCGCACTCAGAAAAGCTCTCTACAAACATATAAATTCTCTTTCGAGGGTCGAAACTGACAGGCTCGGACCGGCTACTCTCACAAACAGACTTATAACCGATACAAACGCAGTTCAGACCGGCGTAAACATGGCGATCAGACTCGGAACACGAGTTCCTTTTCTTATCATCGGCGCCGTTGTAATGGCCATGAGCCGTGACGTTAAGCTCTCACTCATCTTTCTTGTGACTGCTCCGCTTATCTCGTTTATCATCTGGAAGATAATGAGCATAACTATTCCGATGTACCGTCAGAACCAGAAAAAGCTTGACCGCATCTCCCTTCTTACCGGTGAAAATCTTGAAGGTATAAGAGTTATCCGTGCTTTTTCAAAGCAGGATGCGGAAAACAAAAGCTTCCGCGAAGCTACGGAAGACTTAAGCAGAAACGTTATCATGGCCGGAAGAATTGCCGCTGTGCTCAATCCGCTCACTTTTATGATAATCAATCTGGCAGCTGCCTTCATTATCTGGTGCGGCGGTTTCAGGGTAAATGCCGGCGACCTTACACAGGGCGATATCACTGCTTTCGTAAGCTATATGACATCTATCTCACTTGCACTTATCGTGCTTGCAAATCTTATCGGTATTTTCACAAAGGCAATGGCTGCTGCCGGAAGAATTTCAGAAATCTTCGACATGACTTCATCGATGGCTGACGGCACCGAAAGCATCAGTGAAAACGATGAGCCTGTAATTGAATTTGACCACGTAAGTTTCAGATATGACGGTGCTTCCGAAGATGCAGTAACTGACATTTCCTTTGTTTTAAATAAAGGTGAATCGCTTGGCATAATCGGCGGTACCGGAAGCGGTAAATCAACTATCGCTTCACTTATCCCGCGTTTTTATGACGTTACCGGCGGTGAGATAAGGATATTCGGAAAAAAAATAAAGGATTACCGCCTTTCTGAAGTACGCCGGTTTGCAGTATCCGTTCCGCAGAAAGCAGCAGTCATCTCGGGAACTGTGGCTGACAACATCAGAATGGGCAAGCCAGATGCGACCGACGACGAGATAATCGCAGCACTCAAGACCGCTCAGGCATGGGAGTTCGTAAGCAAACTTCCTGAAGGTATCAACGCCCCTGTTCAGCAGTTCGGACGGAATTTCTCCGGCGGTCAGAAGCAGCGACTTACCATCGCGCGTGCAGTAATCTCAAAGCCTGCAGTGCTTATCCTTGACGACAGCACAAGCGCCCTTGACATGCAGACCGATTATCTGCTTAGAAAAGCAATTTCGGAAGATCTTAAGGACACAAGCGTTATCATGATCTCACAGCGTGCAACTTCGCTTAAGAACGCTGACAGGATAATCGTTATGGAAGACGGTAAATGCGAAGGTCTCGGAACAAATGACGAGCTTGAAAACTCATCCCCTGTTTACCGCGAGATCATTGATATTCAGAAGGCAGGTGAATGACCGTGAAGACGATGAAAAGAATATTCTCATACACTGCTAAATACAGAAAGAATTTTGTTCTGGCTGTAATATTCGCGGTCATCGGCGTGGCAGGATCACTGCTTGTGCCGATACTCACGGGACGTGCGATAGACCATATAGTCGGAAAGAATGACGTGCAGTTTGACCGGATACTCCGTATACTTTTAACACTTGCGGCATCAGTCATCATAAGCAGCATTTCACAGTGGATAATGGCAAAGAATTCAAACATTCTTTCAAGCCTTACTGCACGTGACATACGAGACCAGTACCTTGAAAAACTTAGCCGTGTTCCGGTCGGATTCGTTGACAGCCGATCACGAGGCGACCTTATAAGCCGTGCCTCGGTTGATATTGAAACTGTTTCCGATGCTCTGACCCAGGGATTTACACAGTTTCTCACCGGTATTGTTACTATAGCCGGAACGCTCATCTTTATGGTGTGCATCGATCTTAAGATCGCACTCATCGTTATAGTACTGACACCACTCTCACTGGCGGCAGCATGGATAATCGCAAAGCTCACTCACAACGCATTTACCGATCAGTCCACTGTCCGCGGAAATCTTTCCGGACTTGCTGACGAAATGATAAAGAACCAGAATCTCGTGGAGGCGTTCGACTACACGGAAAAAGCTGAGGGAAGATTCGAGGCTATAAATGACAAGTTCGGTTCATCCGGACTCAAGGCTACCTTCCTTTCTTCCATGACAAATCCGGTGACACGTTTTATAAACGGCATCATCTACGCACTTGTGGGAATGTTCGGTGCTCTCAGCGTTGTAAATGGACGAATAACGGTCGGTACTCTCGTAAGCTTTCTGTCATATGCCAACCAGTACACCAAGCCTTTCAACGAGATCTCCGGCGTTATTTCCGAACTTCAGAACGCTCTTGCATCAGCTGAACGTGTATTTGCCGTCATCGACTCCGAAGACGAAGAACCGGACGACGGAAAACCACTGCTTGAAAATCCTGACGGATCGGTACTGTTCGACAATATAAGCTTTTCATATGTACCGGAAAAACCGCTTCTCACTGATATTACCATCGACGTAAAGCCCGGACAGCGTGTTGCCATCGTCGGTCCTACCGGATGCGGCAAGACCACACTCATCAATCTTATAATGAGATTTTACGACACAACGGACGGAAGTGTGATCATCTCAGGCAAAAATGTCCGCGACGTTACCCGCGACAGCCTGCGTTCCTGCTTCGGCATGGTGCTTCAGGAAACCTGGCTTTTTACCGGCACCATACGAGAAAATATCGCATACGGCAAACCGGATGCCACCGAAGAGGAGATCATAAAAGCCGCAAAGGCAGCACATGCCCACAGCTTTATCAAGCGCCTTCCGGAAGGATATGACACGGTCATCGGCGAAAACGGCGGAAGTCTTTCACAGGGACAGAAACAGCTTCTCACCATCGCAAGAATAATGCTCACCGATCCGCCTATGCTCATCCTTGACGAAGCCACAAGCAACATAGATATACGTACTGAAGTAAAGATCCAGAAAGCCTTTGAGGAACTTATGAAAGGCAAAACAAGCTTCATAATCGCCCACAGACTTTCCACTATCAGAAACACCGACATGATACTTGTAATGCGCGACGGAAACATAGTCGAGCACGGCAGCCATAAGGAACTGATCAGTCAGAACGGCTTCTACAGACAGCTTTACGAAGCAGCATCTGCGTGCAAATAATACAGAACAGCCCGCATCACTTTTCTTTTTGATGCGGGCTGTTGTTTACGATAAAGTATATTTATTTTCAGTTTTTTAGTAACTCAGCCTTCAGAGCGGCAAGTACATCTGATGAAACCCCGGAATACAAAGTGATTTTTTCATCCGGTTCGTTGAATAAGAGCATGTTCTTTGCCATTTCCAGCTTGGCATTTGTCTCGCCTATAGCAACTCCCCTGCTCTCGCCTAGAGTTATGCCACGTGCTTCACCGAGGGCTATGCCTTCGTTCAGTATCCTTCTCGCTTCCGTTTCTATCACTGGTCCGCGCATGATGTCATCAACTCCTTTTTTTACTTTGCCGTACTTCTTTGCAAGCGCATCTGTTACCGTTCTCATCAGCTCCGCTATCGTTTTCGTTTCAAACGGATCAAGCTCTCCTGATGCTGCAAGCTTTTTTTAAGTATAGCATATCCGAACACACTACACAATAGAATTAATCGCCATGGCACTTAAATGGTATCCGCTGCGATGCAGCGGATATATTATTACTGCCGCCCCGCGGGGCGGCAGTCACCTTTTTCATCGATTTTCAGGAGATCACATCAAATTCAGCTGAAGACTATTTTATGGAGTAATCATCAAAAGAAATTATATTACTGACTCTTTCACGCGAAAAGTTTCCTTTTGCCAGACATATGCAGATCTGATCAAGGTCATCGGAAGTATAATGTGATCCGCTTTCTTTATTAAAATAATATGATGCCTTTTCGATATCGAAATAAGGATCGGTATCACTGATGTCTGCATCTAAAATATAATTAAGGTAATCAGTGATTTCGCCTTTCCGGTATCCGGTCCATACATAGCATCCGTCAGGCTTGCTGGGTTCGGCATTCTGTACACAGTAGATCCTTCCGTCCTTAACACTAAGAGTAAAAATATGTTCTTTCGCTTCTTCTTTCGTATAATCGACAGATGGCTCATAGCTTCTCAGAAATCCTGAATTTTTATAAACTGTTACTGTGGCATCAAATCCGGAAAGAGGCTTCTCATTAAATCTGTCATACTCAGATCTGCCGGTCTGTACTGTAAGTATTTTTTCAGTTCCGCTCATGAAAAATACTTCATATTCATAAAAACCATGGCTTGAGTTTCGGAAATGATCTTCGAGATGATAAGTACTTGTATCATTTACGGTATATTCTTCGTATTCATCATTCTTCAGATCCTGAATGCACGCATTCATTAATTTGAAATTCTGCATTGTTGAATCTATACCGTTTTTCCTGCACTGAATATTAAAGTGACAGATTGACGAGGAGACATCTTCTGTCATTCCCGCAAAAAAGATAATTCCAAATATAAATATCAGTATACCGGCTGCTTTTTTTTCAGGAAACAGTGCTGCGGCAAAAAAATCATCATAACCATTAATGGCAGCCCCATCAAAACACCAGTTACAACTGACATTCTTACAATAGCGATCACGTTTTTCAGGCCCTGCTCTCCAAGCAGGGTATCATACCAGCCCATTAAATACGGCACTTCCCAGCATATCAGAACAATTATGATATAAACAACGAGTGCTAAATAAATCTTCCATTTGTGTTTTTCATAAAAATCCATATTTTATGTCTCCGTAAAAAGAAAAAGCACCTAGAAAAACCTAAGTGCTTTACATTTGGTTGCGGGAGCTGGATTTGAACCAACGACCTTCGGGTTATGAGCCCGACGAGCTACCGAGCTGCTCCATCCCGCGTTCTCGACCGTTATCTATTATACCACTTTCGCAGTCCTGTGTCAACAGTTTTTTCGCATACACATCTGACAGATTTCACTGTGCAAAAAAGAAGATTTTTGTATTCATTTTTCTGAAGCGGTGATCAGATGGTATTTTCCTGATTGACCGGATGGTGTTTTTCGGGTTATAATATTGATAACGATAATCTATAGTTCCGTCGATTTTTTAGACTTACATTGTTCCATAAGTACATTCAAAGTCCGTAAACAATAGATATTTCGGCGTTTTTCCACTTGATTTAGTAAGTAGAATGCTGTATAATGTAAGTATAATATATTAGACTTATAAATAGAGGTGTTCTACTATGTCCTACATTCACTACGATGAGAAACCAAATGGTGCAATCTATGCATGCGTATACGAGTCATACCGCGATAAAGGCAGAGTAAAAACCAGACGCGGCGAAAACCTTG